>Ga0326597_10000056_pt1 | contig 185944 bp, 167 predicted proteins | sample RVTome_12_FD_203789 | JGI IMG/M metagenome (GOLD analysis project Ga0326597, IMG submission 203789) | Soil microbial communities from uranium-contaminated site in the Upper Colorado River Basin, Wyoming, United States - RVT100D185 | ecosystem: Environmental > Terrestrial > Soil > Contaminated... | reverse complement strand
CCGCCGCCCTGTAGTGCCGACCTTTGCAGGTCGGCGTGAATCAAATCAACGCGTTAAGCTAAAATCGACCCGCGAACCGCTTAAGTCGGGCTAGGTCGTCGTTCGTGAACTCCACGACCAGTCGGGGATGGGTGCGCATGACGACAGCCGTATAGAGGGTATAGACGCCGTCCGAATCCGGGCCGTAGACAACCACTTCATCTTGCCGCCTTGTGCGTGCCTGATGATAGGCGAGTTCCGCCTCAAAACGAGGGACGCGCTGGTTCTCTCGAGGTGCACTTAGCGCACCAAATATGAAGTGATTTTCTACTTGTTCTGATATCCGCACCAACACCTGAGCGACGAACAAAGTAAAAAGCTCATAGCCGATACGGATGTTGCGACTTAGATCTTTCCCGCTATCTCCTGGCGGGGCGATAATCAACTCAAACGAGATGCGGTCTGTTGCGCTCTCAGAGATGTCTGCCACCAAAACGGGCCTATAGTCGGTAGAATTCGGAATTGCATTGGCGGCATCTAACCTCGAAATCGCAGGAATTGAACCCGGATTTCCCGGATGGGATTGATTATTGCTGACCTTTTGAGGCGATTTTGATATAAGAATCAATAAGTTGATGCGGTGATGGGAGGTCGAGAATGGCGCACCCGATGGGTGAATCGAAGCCAGGCCTTCTCAGGGTCGGGTTCGACCGGCGTTTGAAGCTGGAATTCCACGGCAGCCAGATCTCCTCTGACGGTGGTTTGCTCCCCTATCGCGAGCTGGACGACGTGCTCGGGCTGAGCGTCATGGCGGGCGTCGCGCTTTCGGAGGTCCGGCGCGGCAAGAACACCCGACATCTGCTGACGGGATTGCTGCGCCAGTCGGTTTACGGCCGGCTCGCCGGCTACGAGGACGTGAACGACGCCGAGCGGCTGTCGCGCGATCCGGTGATGCGAGCGATCGTCGATCGCAGAGGGCTCGACCGGTCGGCGGCGTCGAGCAGCCAGATCGGGCGCTTCGAGACGGCCTGGCTGGCGGGCGACGACAACCTGACGGCCTTGACCGACCTCTCCGGCGTCTGGATCGATCGGGCACGAGGTGGTGTGAAGTCGATCATCCTAGACATTGACTCAAGCGTCAGCCCCACTCACGGCGAGCAAGAAGGCAGCCGCTACAATGGGCATTTTGGATGCACTTGCTACCACCCGCTGTTCGTCTTCAACCAGTTTGGCGACCTGGAGCGCTGCGTCTTGCGGCCGGGTCACGTTCATTCGGCCGAGGGCTGGCGCGAGCTGCTGGAGCCGGTGGTCCGGAGATACCGGGATCGGGCAGGCCGGCGCTACTTCCGGGCCGATGCCGCCTTCGCCTCGCCGGAGGTGTATGCGTACTTGGAAGGCGAACGCTTTTTCTACGCGATCCGCCTGCCCGCCAACCAGGTGCTCCAGCGGCGCATCTCGCACCTGCTGACGCGACCCGTCGGCCGGCCGCCAAAGTCCGTCCGGCGCTACTACTACAGTTTCGACTATCAGGCCCAGAGCTGGGACCGCGCGCGTCGGGTGGTCGCCAAAATCGAGTGGCATCCGGGCGAGCTGCTCCCCCGCTACGGCTTCGTCGTGACTAACCTGAACCGCCCGGTCGATCGTGTGGTGGCGTTCTACAATCGGCGCGGCACGGCGGAGCAGTGGATCAGGGAAGGCAAGCACGCGATCAACTGGACCCGCCTGTCGTGCCGGAGGTTCCGCGCCAACGAGGTGCGACTTCAACTGCACGCCTTGGCCTACAATCTCGCCAACTTCATGCGCACCTTGGCGCTGCCGCGGGCGATGGCGAACTGGTCGCTGACGACGCTCAGGGAGAAGTTGGTGAAGATCGGGACGCGCATGGTCCGACACGGCCGCTACATCACCTTCCAGATGGCGGAGGTCGCTGTGTCGGCACGGATGTTCGGGCAGATTTTGGCGCGCATCGCCCGCCTGCGTGCGCCGCCGGTGCCGGCTTGACCCGCGTCGCCGTTGCCGAGAGGAGAGCCAGGGGAGACGTGCGCCTCAATGACGGGAAAACCGGCGATCGGCATCGGCAAATCGTCATCGGCACCGCCGCTGGCGGCAGGCGGAGCGCTCTGCCCACCCGCATCGCCTGCAGAATTGCCTGGGACGCCCCGAATGGCTACTCTGATGGTCGGAACCGGTGGTCATCCGGGGAATGTCGGGTAAATACACTGATTTGTTAACGCCTCAGACATAGCCGAGAAGATAATGGCGTATTTCGAGTGGACCGAGGAGATGAGCGTCGGCGTTGAATTGCTCGATGCCGATCACCGCGCTTTGATCAACTGGATCAATCAACTTGAGAGCATTTCCGAAGAAGCAACGCGCGACATCCATTGGGACGATTGGTTTCGAAAGCTCAACAATTACATACGCTTTCATTTCAGCCGCGAGGAAAAGGTGATGGAGACCTGTGGCTTCCAAGAATTGGTCGATCACAGGCAGGAACATCTTCGATTCGAGCAAGAGGTGGCTGCCCTCAGGGAGCACTGTCATCCCGGGATGGAGGTGAGCTCGGTGGCGAGGCTTTTGGAATTACTTCGATACTGGCTCAAGGATCACATTCTCGTCAGTGACAGGAAATACGTTCGCTACGTAGCTCTCGATCCGAAGCTTGCGCGGCAGGTGGCGTCAGTCTTCGGTCCGAGTTTGGATGATCCGTATTGGAGCACGTTGAGAGCTGATGACCAATGCTAGACAACGTAAGAAGGCGGCTGCGCAACGCTTCGTTCCCGCTGCTGTCGCCCTAAGATGTCAAATTTTGGCGGTCAAGTCCTTAGAATGGATGCAGCTGTAGTTTTTTCTCAGAGACGGCTTTCGTTACGGGTTATCGGACTTGAGATCATTGGGTCAGCGGTCGTGTTCCTCGATCATTTCGCAAAGCGAGTGCAGGGCAGAGAGGTGGCGGGTCGATGAGAGAGATTGCAAAGACTATCGTGACCGCCGGGTTCCTCATCGTGGCGGGGTCGCTAGTCATATACCCCGCCCTCGGGCATGGCCCGCGGGCAGCATCGGGCGAGGATGGCCACCACCGGCACATGGAAGCAGGCCAGATGCCTCGGAACGTTGACGAGATGCGCGCGTCGCATCGGGGGCACAAGCACGGCCACGACTTCCAGGCGATGGAGGAGATGTCCCCCGAACGACGCGCCCGCGTCATGGCACTCATGCACGACATCGGCGTGGCCATGCCGCCGATGGATCCCGAGCGCGGGCGTCGCCTCTTCGTCGAGAAGGGGTGTGTCGCCTGTCATGCGGTCCGCGGCATCGGCGGGGATCTCGGCCCAACGCTGAACGCTTCCGACATGCCGCGACCGATGAATGCCTTCGAGTTCGCCGCCCGCATGTGGCGCGGCGCGCAGGCGATGACAGCATTGCAGGAGGAGCTGCTCGGCGAAGTGATCTCGACGGCCAGGACCTGGCCGACCTGGTCGCCTTCGCGCATGATGCCGACGAGCAGGCACGCCTGACCGAGGATCAGATACCCGAGCGTTACCGCGCGCTGATCCAGGGCAGGTAGCCAGAGGTGGCGCCGCGGGCCTGCCGGAGCCGCGCTTCGCCGGCTGAGCGAATCTCCTTTTGAATCTTCGTCACGCCGCGCCTCCTCAAGGCAGGTGCGGATTTGTTCTGCAAGCGACGGATCAGTGGACTGGATTGCGTCAGCGAGGCGAGTCGCGATTCCCAATCTCATATGGACTGGTGCTGCACCTTCGTAGCTAATCTTGACGGTGGGCATTCCGTGTGCAAGTGTCGCCGGAGGCTGACTTCCACCGTGGGGAGGGAAAGCGATGCTTCAGGCACTTGCACGTCTTGCCACGATCACCCTGTCGGTTGCCGCGGTTTTCGCCATTCCGTTGGCAGCGCCAGCTCAGGCAGACGATCCCGACGATCCCACCGCGGCCACATATCACGCTCACGATGTCACCGACATCTGGGCGATAGCGCGCGGCGGCCAGCTCTACGACAATTGGATGGCGGTGCTCGAGGCCGACGAGCCAAAGCAGAGCCACCCCGCCTACCCGTCGGCAGGCAAGCAGAAGGGTGCTGCGACGTGGCGCTGCAAGGAGTGCCACGGCTGGGACTACAAGGGCAAGGACGGCGCCTATGACAAGGGCTCGCACTTCACCGGCATCAAGGGCGTGCAAGGCGTCATCGGCATGGAGCCCGAGAAGATTCATGGGATCATCATGAACCAGACGCACGGCCTCACCGAACAGATGATGCCGCACTCGGCCATGGAGAAGCTGGCCCTGTTCCTCAGCCGTGGCCAGCTCGACACGGACCGCTATATCGACCGCTCGAGCAAGCTCGCGCGCGGCAACCCTTCGCACGGCGCCGCCGTCTTCCAGACCGTCTGCGCCGTCTGTCACGGCTTCGACGGCAGAGCGATGAATTTCAAGTCGGAGCCGCAGAAGGAATATGTCGGCACGGTCTGCGCCGGGAACCCGTGGGAGGCCTTCCACAAGATCCGCTTCGGGCAGCCGGGCGTCAGCATGGTCGCCTTGATCGCCTTGGACACCGACGATTTGGTCGACATCCTGGCCTATTGCCAAACGCTGCCGACCGAGTGACCGGCGCCGTCTCGCTGCCGGCACGGGTTTCCGAGGCCGGCAGATGCGACCATAGCCTGAGCCTATCGAAGGCCGGAGAAGCGCTTCGCGGCGCGATGGGTTGGGCGAGCCGATGCCGCGCGGCGTCGCCATGATCGCCTTCGTCGTCTGGCCAGCCGAAGTCTCGCGCCTTCGAGCCGCTTGACGCGCCACGTCCTCGGGCGACCTCACTTCTGGCAAAGCCGTCGGATATGGTGCCCGCTCCCGGACTTGTCAACGCTGGAGTAAAACTGCATCGGCGCGCCGGAGTAAAACTGCATCGGGCGAGCGGCCCGGAAGGCCCCCGATCGGGGGCCTTCCGGGTTGAATAGAGCAGAAAGGCGTTTCGTTGCGTTATCTCGAACAACGGCTCGAAGTAGCGCGGTGGCGAAGTCACGACCGTTCCGTAGTTGACCCTGCCAGTGGTGTGGTACGAAATCCGCCTTGGTCCGCCTCTGGCGTTGGGATTAGGAGCAAATTGAGCCTGATTCTGATCCCACATCATGGGCTGGTCACGTTCGAGCGAACGCCTTAAGACGCTGATATAGAGCGATCCATCTCCGCCCTGTTCAACACGAAGAAAGTCATAAACGGTGTCGCCCTGCTTAAGAAATATCCTTGCCGACATCTATTTTGTAGCTCTAATGCGCTATAATGCTTTCGTCGCCTTCCGCATCGCCTGCCAGACCTGTTCGGGCGTCGCCGGCATGTCGAGGTGGCGCACGCCGTAGGGCTTCAGCGCGTCGACCACGGCGTTGATCACCGCCGGCGGCGCGCCCGCCGCCCCGGCCTCGCCGCAGCCCTTGACGCCCATCGGGTTGCGCGTCGTCGGCGTGCCGTTGAGCACGAATTCGAAGGCCGGCAGGTCGTCGGCCCGGGGCAGGCAATAGTCGGTGAACGAGCCGGAGAGGAGCTGCCCGTCCTGGTCATAGACGGTGTGCTCGTGGAGCGCCTGGCCGATGCCCTGGGCGACGCCGCCGTGCACCTGGCCGGCCAGCAGCAGCGGGTTCAAGGCCCGGCCGAAGTCGTGCACCGCCAGGTAGCCGACCAGCTCGACCCGGCCGGTGGCCGCGTCGATCTCGACCTCGGCGATGTGGCAGCCGTAGGGGAAGGTATGGTTCTCCGGCGTGAAGCGGGCTTCGCCTTCGAGCCCCCGTTCGGTGCCGGTCGGAAGGCGGGCTTCGTCGAAGGCGGCCGTGGCGACCTCGCCGAGACTGAGCTTCACGTCGGTGCCGGCGACCGAGAAAACGCCGGCGGCGAAGGCGAGGTCGACCTCGGCCGCCTCAAGCAAGTGCGAGGCGAGCCGCCGCGCCTTCTCGATCACCTTGTCGGCGGCCTGCCAGACCGCGCCGCCGCCCATCGGGATCGACCATGAGCCGCCGGTGCCGCCGCCGGTCGCCACCTGGTCGGTATCGCCCTGGACGACGCGGATCTTCTCGAACGGCAGGCCCAGGCACTCGTTGACGATCTGGCTGTAGGCGGTGATGTGGCCCTGGCCGTTGGCCATGGTGCCGATGACGAGCGTCGCCACGCCTTCGGCATCGAAGCGCAGGATCGCGTTCTCGCTCAGGCCGGCGCCGCCGCCGCAGCGCTCCAGGTAGTTGGCCATGCCGATGCCGCGCAGCCTGCCGCGCGCCTTCGCTTGCGCCCGACGCTCCTCGAAGGCGTGCCAGCGCGACAGCGCCAGCGCCTTCTCCATGTTCCGCTCGAACTGGGCGCCGTCGATGCTGAGGCCGGTCGGCGTCGCGTAGGGGAAGGCGTCGGGCGGGATGTAGTTCCGCCGCCTGAGCTCGACCCGGTCGAGGCCCAAATCGTGCGCGGCGACGTCGACCAGCCGCTCGACCAGGTACAGGATCTCCGGGCGGCCGGCGCCGCGGTAGGGGTCGGTCGGCACCGTGTTGGTGTAGACGCCCATGACGTGGACGTAGAGGTGGGGGATGTCATAGCAGTTGATCGCCACCAGGACGCCGTTCAGCGGCGAGACGACGCCGCGGTTGGCGACGTAAGCGCCGAGGTTGGCGTAGCTGGTGATCCTGAGCGCCGTGAAGCGCCCGTCGCCGTCGACAGCCAGCTCGCCGATGTTGACGTTGTCACGGCCGTGGAAGTCGCTGATGAAAGCATCGGTGCGCTGCCCCACCCACTTCACCGGACGCCGCAGCCGCCGGGCGCACAGAAGCGAGAGCACGTACTCGGGATAAAGCGAATTCTTGCCGCCGAAACCGCCGCCGACGTCCCGCACCAGGACGCGGACCTGCTCGTCGGCGAGATGAAAAATCTTCTCGACCAGCTGCTGCTTGATCGAGTTCGGCATCTGCGTGCCGGTCGACAAGGTGAACTTGCCGCTCTCGGCGTCCCAGCTGGCCACCGCGCCCCGGGTCTCGATCGCGCTCAGGACCACGCGGTTGTTGACGACGCGAAGCTTGACCACGTGCGCGGCCCGATCGAAGGCGGCCTGGGTCGCGGCCTCATCGCCGCATTCCCATTCGAAGGCCAGGTTGCGGGGTGCGTCCTCCCAAAGCTGCGGCGCGCCCGCTTCCGTCGCCGCATCGCAGGCGGTCACCGCCGGCAAGTTCTCGTAGTCGATCCCGATCAGCTCGGCGGCATCCTGCGCCGCCGCCGCGGTCTCGGCGACGACGAAGGCGAGGCAATCGCCGACGAAGCGCACCCGGTCGCCCGCCAGCACCGGCTGGCCGTGTGGGCGGAACGCGGTGCCGAGCTTGGGCTGCGGGCTGACCAGGTGCGGGATCTCGCCGATGCCCTCGGCGGCGAGATCGGCGCTGGTCAGCACGGCGAGCACGCCCGGGGCGGCGCGAGCCGCCGTAACGTCCAGATCCCGGATGCGGGCGTGCGCGAAGGCCGAGCGCACCATCACCCCGTGCGCCAGCCCGGCCGGCGCCAGGTCGTCGACGAAGGCGCCCGCCCCACGCAACAGCCGCTCGTCCTCCCGGCGGGTAATCGCCTGACTCACTCCGAACTGCCCCATCAGCGCCACCTTCGTCGGCAAGTGTTGGAAGGGCGGCCATGATAGGGGCAGCGAGCGGACCCTCCAAGCCGCCGGCGGTATTAGAGAAATCATTGCGGCGGATAAGATATTCGCGTTTTCGCCGGGCGCATGGCCCGTGCTAGTTTCGACGCGATCATCTGCCGTGTCCGGCCGCGCCGGCGCGGCGTCTTCAGCCATCGGACGTTTTGGAAAGTCAGCGGCGTTGTACTTCGATTCACGGCTTTGGCGGTTCACCGCCGGCGTTCGCCACCGCATCGCCGGGGCGGTGGCGGTCGGCCTGTTGGCGGCGGTCCTCGGCGTCGCCCGGCTGGCGCTCCTGGGCTGGCTGATCGGACTGGTCTTCCGCGGCGCCGAACCGGGCGAGCTGATCCTGCCGACGCTTGGCGTTGCCGCCGTGATGCTCGGCCGCGGCGCCCTGGAGTACGCCCGCAACATGGTCGCGCACGTCAACGCCGCCCTGGTGCAGCGGCGAATCCGCCACCGCCTCTACGACCGGATCGTCGCCCTGGGCCCGGCGCACTTCGGGCTGACGCGCACGGGCGATGTGATCGTCTCGATGGTCGACGGGGTCGAGCAGCTGGAGACCTATTTCGGTCAGTACCTGCCGCAGCTCATGGTCGCGGCGCTGACGCCGCTGATCATCTTCGCCTGTGTCGCTTTCTTCGACCTGAAGATCGCGCTGGCGCTGCTGTTCTTCGCGCTGCTGACCCTGGTCGCGCCGGCCGCCTTCCACAGCTGGGATTCGGCGAACAGCGTCCGCCGTCAGCGCGCCTACGGCGCCTTCGCCGCCGAGTTCCTGGATTCGATCCAGGGCCTGGCGACCCTGAAGGCCTTCGGCCAGAGCCGGGTCAAGGCGCAGCTCTTGGCCGAGCGCGCGCGCGAGCTGTTCCGCTCGACCATGTGGGTGCTGGCCACCAACTCGCTGTCCCGCGGCATTACCGACACCGGCATCGCCGTCGGCGCCGCGGCGACCCTCGGCTACGGCGCCTATCGGGTCGGCCAGGGCAGCATGAGCCTGGAAGTGCTGCTGGTGGTGCTGATGCTGGGCACCGAGGTCTTCCGCCCGCTGCGCGACCTGCGCGCGCTGTTGCACCAGGGCATGGTCGGCCAGTCGGCGGCCGGCGGCGTGCTCGGCATCTTAAACGCCCAGCCGCCGATCACCGACGCACCCGGCGCCACCCCGCTTCAGGCGCCGCTGGCCCCGACGCTGGCCTTCGAGGACGTCAGCTTTGCCTATCCGGGCGGCCGCCAGCCGGCGCACCGCGGCTTGAACTTCGAGGTCCGTGCGGGCGAGCGCGTCGGCGTCGTCGGCGCCAGCGGCTCAGGCAAGTCCACCATCGTCAAGCTGCTGCTGCGCCTCTACGACCCGGGCCGAGGCATCGTGCGCCTCGGCGGGCGGGACTTGCGCCAACTGCGCCAGGAGGACATCCGCCGCCACCTCGCCGTGGTCAACCAGGACACCTACCTGTTCCATGGCACGGTCGAGGACAATCTGCGCTTCGGCAAGCCAGAGGCCACCCAGGCCGAACTCGAAGCCGCCGCCAGGGCGGCCAATGCGCACGACTTCATCGACCGCCTGCCGCAAGGCTATCAGACGGTGATCGGCGAGCGCGGCGTCAGGCTCTCCGGCGGCCAGCGCCAGCGCCTCGCCATCGCCCGGGCGCTGCTGCGCGATGCCCCGGTGCTGATCCTGGACGAGGCGCTTTCGGCGGTCGATGCCGAGAACGAGGCGGTGATCCAGGACGCCCTCGACCGCCTGATGGAGGGCCGCACGACGCTGATCCTGGCGCACCGGCTTTCCAGCGTCATCGCTGCCGACCGCATCCTGGTGATCGACGACGGCGCCGTTGTCGAGAGCGGGCACCACGACGAGCTGATGGCCCGGGGCGGCATCTACCGCCGCCTGATGGGCGAGCAGGCCCGTGACAGTGCCCAGGCGATCACCACTGAGGCCACCGCCGATGCGGACCTCGAGCCGCCGGAGGATCTGGCCGCCGGTGTCGTCGGCAAGGCGCTGCTGGAGCCGACGGACGCGATCATACGCGCCGAGGGCATGGGCTGGGGCCGCGCCATCGTCGAACTGCTGAAGATGGTGGCGCCGTGGCGCGGCCGGCTGCTGGCGACCTTCTTCTTCGGCATCTCGCGCGTCGCTGCCTTCATCGGCGTCGGTGTGTTGAGCGGACTCACCGTCGCCGCGATCAAGGTGGGGGCGCCCTACGGCATGCTGCTGCTGGCGCTGGCCCTGATCGCGCCTTCCGCCGGCATCCTGCATTGGCTGGAATCCTGGATCGCGCACGACATGGCCTTTCGACTGCTGGCGGAGATGCGCATCGCCCTCTTCAACCAGCTCGACCGCCTGGCGCCGGCCTATCTCTTGCGCCGGCGCACCGGCGATCTGGTGGCGGCGGCGACGCAGGACGTCGAGATGGTCGAATATTTCTTCGCCCACACCATCGCGCCCGCCTTCGTCGCCATCCTGATCCCCGCCTTGGTGCTGGCGACGCTTGTCGCCTTCGGCTGGCCGATGGCATCGGCCTTGGCGCCGTTCCTGGCGCTGGTGGCTCTGAGCCCGTTCCTGATGCGCCGGCGCATCGACACCCTGGGCTCACGGGCGCGCGAGGCGCTGGGCGACCTAAACGCCCAGGCCGTCGACTCGATCCAGGGCCTGGGCGAGATTGTCACCTTTCAGCAGGCGGAGCGCCGGCGCGAAGCCTTCATGGCGCAGACCCGCCGCCATCACCGGATGCGCCTGCCCTTCTTCCGCGACCTGACGCTGCAGATGACGCTGCTGGAGACCGCGACCGGTCTGGGCGGTCTCGCTGTCGTCGTCACCGGCGCGCTTTTAGTCGCCAGCGGCGATCTCGAAAGCGGCCTGCTGCCGTTGCTGACCCTGCTGGCGATGGCGGCCTTCCTGCCGGTCTCGGAGATCGCCAATGTCGGCCGGCAGCTCGCCGATACCCTGGGCGCCACCCGCCGGCTCTACGCCATCCACAACGAGGAGGTGCCGGTGCGGGACGGCGCCGGCAACACCGAGGCCGAGATACCGGGCGCGCCGGCGCTGGAGATGCGTGAAGTCTCGTTCAGCTATCTCGGCGGCAACCGTCGTGCCCTCAACGAGGTAAGTTTCCGCATCGAGGGTGGCCAAACCGTGGCCCTGGTCGGCCCCTCGGGCGCCGGCAAGACCACGATCGCACACCTGCTGCTGCGCTTCTGGGACCCCGACGTGGGAATTGTCGCCATGCATGGCCACGACCTGAAGGATGTCCGTCTGGAAGAGCTGCGCCGGCGCATCGCCCTGGTGGCACAGGACACCTATCTCTTCAATGACAGCCTGGCCGCCAACATCCTGATGGCCCGGCCAGAGGCCGGCGCCGACGATCTCGCCCGAGCCGTGGAGCGAGCGGCCCTGGCCGAATTCGTCGCCACTCTGCCGCAGGGCCTGGAAACCCCGGTCGGGGAGCGTGGCATGCGGCTCTCGGGCGGCCAGCGCCAGCGTGTCGCCATCGCCCGCGCCTTCCTCAAGGACGCGCCGGTGTTGATTTTCGACGAGGCGACCTCGCACCTCGACGCCGTCAGCGAGAGCGAGGTCCGCCGTGCGCTGGACGATCTGATGAGCGAGCGCACCACCGTGGTCATCGCGCATCGCCTGTCGACGGTACGCAACGCCGACCAGATCATCGTGCTCGAGGACGGCCGCGTACGCGAGATCGGCCGTCACCAGGCCCTGTTGGCGAGCGGCGGCCTCTATGCCCGCCTGGTGCAGCACCAGCTGACCAGCGGCGCCGCCGCCGCCGAGTAGCGCTCCCCAGGCTCGATCTTCGACAGTGGCGCGGGCGGGCGCGGCTGATTATGGTGCGGGCCATGCAAATGCCCACCAGCCGCACCGTGCCCGGCCTGCTGGACGAGCTGGCCGCCCGCCATCCCGAGCACGAGTTCGTCGTCGATGGCGAGCGCCGTTTCAGCTATGCCGCCTTCCGCGACGAGGTGCGCCGCATTGCGCGAGGACTCCATGCGCTTGGCGTCGGGCGCGGCGACAAGGTGGCGATCCTGATGGGCAACCAGGCCGAGTGGCTGGTCGTCGACTTCGCCATCCAGCGGCTCGGCGCCATCATGGTTTCGATCAACACCTGGGCGACCAGGCGCGAGCTCGAATACATGCTGGCGCACGCCGACGCCAAGGTCCTGGTCGCCGTCGAGCGTTACCTGAAGGCGGATTTTCCGGCCATGCTGCGCGAGATCGGCCGCGCCAACCTGCCGCGCCTCGAGTACATCGTCTGCCTCGGCGCCGATGGCCAAGACGACATGCTGTCTTACGAGGCGCTGCGCTCGCTTGCGGAGCAGGCGGACGAGGCCGCCGTCGAGGCCATGCAGGCCGCCGTCGGGCCGGCAGACGTCGCCTGCATCCTCTACACCTCCGGCTCGACCTCGACGCCGAAAGGTGTGCAGATCCAGCACTACGCCCTGATCGAGAACATGTGGTGGATCGGCGAGCGCCAGCACCTGAGCGCCGCCGACCGGTTGTGGCTCGGGGTCTCGCTGTTCTGGGGCTTCGCCTGCGAGAACGCGCTGTTCGCGGTCATGACGCACGGCGGCACCGTGGTGCTGCAGGGGCATTTTGAGCCCGGCGAAGCGCTGCGACTGATCGAGGCCGAGCGCTGCAGCGTCATCTACGCGATGCCGAACATGGTCCGCGCCCTGGCCGAACATCCGGATCGGGCGAAGCGCGACCTCTCCTCGCTGCGCACCGGCGCCACCATCGGCACGCCGGAGCAGATCGACCTGATCGCCGGGCTGGGCGCCCGGGAGATCTGCAACGTCTACGGGCTGACGGAAACCTACGGCAACTGCGCCGTCACCGACGCCCACCTGCCGCTCAGCCAGCGCCGGCGCTTCGCCGGCACCGCGCTGCCCGGGGTCGAGATCGTCATCGCCGACCCGGAAAGCCATGCGCCGCTGCCGACAGGCGAGGTCGGCGAGATCAAGGTCAAGGGTTACGTCACCTGCGGCTACTACAAGGACGCCGACAAGAACGCCGCCGCCTTCGATGCCGAGGGCTATTTCCTGACCGGCGACCTCGGCTACCTCGATGCCGAGGGACGGCTCTACTTTCGCGGCCGGCGCAAGGAAATGGTCAAGACCGGCGGCATCAACGTCGCTCCGATCGAGGTCGAGGAAGTGCTGATGAGCCACCCGGCGGTCGAGCAGGCTTTCGTCGTCGGCCTCCCCGACGCCCAGCGCGACGAGATCCTGGGCGCCGTGATCGTGCCGCGCCCGGGCGTCCGTGCGGACGAGGCCGCACTGCTGGCCTTCTGCCGCGAGCAGCTGGCCGGTTACAAGGTGCCGCGGCGTTTCGCCATCGTGGCCGCCGAGGCCTTGCCCCTGACCAGCACCGGCAAGGTGCAGAAGCTGAGGCTGCCGGAGATCTTCACGGCCGCGGGCGAAACCTCGGCAGCGTAATCTCTTCGGATAGGTCGTCGAAGACCACTTCGACGGCCAGACCGACGGCGATCTCGTCGTTGGCGATACCGACCAGGCTGCTGGTCAGCCGGGGCCCCTCCTCGAGCTCGACCTGCACGGCGTTGTAAGGGATGTCGGCGGCGAAGGCCGGGAACCATTTCTGGTGCACGACGACGAAGCTGGAGACGGTGCCGCGGCCGCTGACCCGCCGCCACTCGACCGCCGGCTCGAAGCAGTGCGGGCAGAGCGGGCTCGGCGGCCAGAAGGCGCGCTCGCAGGCGGTGCAGTGCGGCAGCCGCAGCTCGTGGCGGCGGCAGGCTTCCCAGAACGGGCGGTTGTCCTGGGTGATGCGCGGCAGCGGCTTGGCGTCGGCGTCCATGGGCAACAGCCTTCCTCTCAGCGCCGAAAGACCACGGAATCGCCCCAGACCGTGGCCCATTGCAGAAATTCGGCCCCGCCGATCTGACGCGGGCCGGCCTGGCCGCGCAGCTGGCGGACGATCTCGACGATCGAGTTCCAGCCGCTGACGTGGGCTTCCGAGTGCAGGCCGCCCGAGGTGTTGACCGGCAATTCGCCGCCAAGCGCGATGCGGCCGTCCTGGATCCACGCCGCCGCCTCGCCCGGCTGGGCGAAGCCGAAGCGCTCCAGCACGAACAGCACCAGCGGCGTGAAGGCGTCGTAGGTATAGAGCGCGGCGATCTCGCCACGGTCTATGCCGGCCATGGCATAGACGTCCTGGTCGCGCGGCTTCGGCGTCACCCGGCCCGGGCCCTGCTGATTGATGCCCAGGCCCGGCGGCGCGAAGATGAACTCGTCGCGGCCCGAGCGCAGGCCCTGCATGCCGGAGATGTAGACCGGCGGCTGCTTGAGGTCGCGGGCGCGCTCGGCCGAGGTCACCAGGACCACGGCGGCGCCGTCGCTGACCAGGCAGCAGTCAAAGAGCCGCAGCGGCGCGACCACCAGGCGCGAGGCGAGATAGTCGGCGAGGGTCAGCGGCGTCTTCTGGATCGCGTTCGGGTTCAGAAGCGCATGGGAGCGCAGGGTGATGGCGACGGTGGCGAGCTGCTCGGCGGTGGCGCCGTAAAGCGCCATGTAGCGCCGCATCGCCAGCGCCGCCCCACCGGCCGGCGCGGTCAGGCCGTAGGGCGGGTTCTCGCCGTGTGTGCCGCCCTCCTCGCGGTAGCCTTCCATATCGCCCGGCCCGCCCAGGATCTCGCGCGCGCGGGTAAAGCTGGCGGCGGTGACGCAGGCGACGACGTCGGCGAGACCGGCGGAGACCGCCATGGCCGCGTTTTGCAGCGACATGGTGACGAAGCGGCCGTGGGTCCAGGTCTGGTTGACATAGCGGATGTCGAGCCCGAAGGACTCGGCGATGCGGTCGTAGTCGAGCCCCAGCGGCCAGCCGAAATTGACCGACAGCCCGTCGACGTCATCACGGGATAGTCCCGCATCGTCGAGCGCCTGCCGGAAGGCGCTGGCGGCGAGCTCGAGCTGGCTCTCGGGCAGGTGACGGCCGAGGCGGCTGAGCCCGATGCCGGCGATCGCCGCCGTGTCCTTGAACGAGACCGGCATTACACGGCCGCAAAGATAAACTTCGTCACTCCCGCGCAAGCGGGAGACCATCGGCACCATGGATGCCCGCTTGCGCGGGCATGACGGAAGAGTAAGTCGTCCACTCTCACGGCTCGTTGATGATGTCGAGCGGGTAGATCGGCCGCCGCACGTTTTTGAAGTCGAGCATGCCGTAGTCGGACGTGCAAACGCCGACGCCGGCGCACTCGATGATCTCTCTGGCGATCGGCTTGAAGCCGGCCCGGTAGTGGATGCGGCTCTTCAGCATCAGGTAGCGCTTCTTCGTCGGATCGATGCCGAGGGAAAGGAAGCAGCCGAGGTCGTTCGGCTCCTGGTGCCGCGAGATCACCACGATCTCGACCTTGCCGGTGTCCAGCACCACGCTCGGGCCCATGTCCATCAGGATGCCCTTGGAGGCCGGGCCCAGGTTGCGGTAGCGCCCGTCCGAGATCAGCCGGACCCGGCCGGTGACCTCGACCGGCTCGCCGGTGCGGCCGATCGAGGGCATGTCGTACTTGCCGCCGAGCGAGACCGTGACCGCGGCGCCGACGCCGGCGGTGATCATCTGCTTGACCGCCTCAGGGTCGTGGATGGCGAAGGCGGCGACGTCCTCCAGGCCAGCCTCGATGATGCCCCGCAGCACCGCCATGGTGTCCATGGTCCCGCCCGAAGCGGCGTTGTCGTAGTGGTCGAGCAGGACCACCGGGCCTTCGGTGATCTCCCTGGCGCGGGCGAGCGACTCCTCCAACGGCTCGATCTTGTAGACGAAGGTTTCGCGCTCGCGCCAGGCAAAGTCCAACAGCTCGTCGCGCCACCTCTCGGCGAGCGCCATGTCGTTCTCGGTGACGACGACCGCGGACAGGCCGGCATTGGTGATGTCGGCGTGCGGGAAGCCGACGAACAGCGTCGCCGCGTGCGCGCCCTCGGCCTCCATCTCGCGGCAGCGCTCCTGCAGCTCCTTGTTGGGGAAGTCGTCGGTGCCCTGGCGCATCACGTGCGGCAGCATCGGCCGGTTGCCCCAGGCCATGGTCGGCCGCGCCTCGCCCGCCAGCATCTTGAAGATCGGCCGGCCCGCCCTGAGCCCGGTCTCGTGGTTGTCGATGTGCGGATAGGTCTGATAGCCGGCGACCACGGTGGCGTTGTCGATGATCGCGGCATAGAGGTTGGTGTGCATGTCGAGGGCGACGCCGATCGGCACCTCGGGCGCGACGGCGCGGATGCGGCGCAACAGCTCGCCCTCGCCGTCTTCCAGGCTCTTCGTCACCATGGCGCCGTGCAGGTCCAGCAGGATGGCATCGCAGCCGGCGGCCGCCGCGGCGACGATCTTCTCGCTCATATGCTCGAAGGCGTCGTCCTCGACCGGCCCGCTCGGCCAGGCGTTGGCGGCGATCGGGGTGACGATCTCGGCGCCGGCCGCTTCGGCCAGCTCGATGAAGGCGCCGAGGCCGCTGCCGGTGCCCTTGTAGGCGTCGTAGACCTCGCGGCCGTAGAACGGCAGGGGCTGGCCGCGGGCGAAGCGCTGAAGCGGCGTCGGCACCGGCGAGAAGGTGTTGGTCTCATGCTTCATCATGGCGATGACGACGCGCATTTCTTTTTATCCCCAGATATTTATATAACATATCTCATAAAACACACGAGCGCATGTCGGACGCCCGATCGAAAGGCTAACACTCGGATTCCAGAGGCACCAGAGTGCGCTCAGATCCGGCGGCACCAGAAGGCGTAGAGCCCCTCGACCATGTCGGGATGGGCCTGTTCGAAGCGCGCCCAGAGATCGAGGTCGGCCATCGCCGCGGCGTCGGCAAACATTTCGCGGAAGAGGCGCCGCTTGGCGGCGTTGGCGATCTCGAAGCCCAGGAAGCGCAGGCCCTGGCGCTCCAGCAGGCGCTTGAGGCCGGCGGGGCTGAAGCGGTGCTCGCGGACGTGAAACAGATAGTCGCGCAGCCCGCTCAGGCAGTACAGGCAGTAGAAGTCGTTGCCGGCGACGGCGAGGTCGCGCAGCGGATGGTCGTCGGGCCGCTTCAGCACCTCGACGCGGAAGCGGCGCATGTCGTCCGCCGTCGGCCGGTAGCCAGCCTCGGCGATCAGCGCGCGGGCCCGGATGACGAGGCTGCGGCCACGCTCGCTGTAGAGGCCGAGCCGCATCAACCCGCCCGGCGCCAGCAGGCCGGCCAGTACCGCCAGTCCCGCCTCCGGCTCCTCCATGTGGTGCGACACGCCCTGGGCGCTGATGAACTCGAAGCGCTCGGCCAGCGCGGCCAGGTTGAGGATGTCGGCCTGGGCGAACTCAACCCGCTCGACGCCGAGCTCGCGGGCCCGGCGGCTGCCATAGGCCAGGCTCGCGGCGCTGAGGTCGACGGCAAGCACATCGAGATCGCTGAAGGCAAGGGCATGGTTGATCGGCTCGCGCCCGGTGCCGCAACCGGCGACCAGGGCCCGCTTGCGCGCCTGACCCAGCCACGGCGGACGCGGGCCCGGGAGGCGCCGGCGCTTGTGCCGCCAGCGCGGATAGGGATTGGCCTCGTACTGCTCGCGTACCGCCGCCGAGGCCGCCTCGACCGGCGTCAGGCGCGGCATCGCCGCCGCGAGCGCGCGTTCCTCCAGCGGCTCGACCAGGGCGGTCCGCGCGAAGAGCCGCGGCGGCTCGGGCCACCGTCCCGCCGCCTCGCGCAAGTCGTCCGCGTTCGCCAGCCGGCTTGGCGCGCGGTAGAGCGCGTAGAGCAGCAAGCTCTGCAGCGCCTCGGCGTCGGCGAGTAGGTGTGCTGACGGCCACGACTCGAGCTTCGCGGCCAACACAGCCACTGCCGCGCTTTCCTCTGGCGTCTCGAACCAGGCGTGCTCGTTCAAGGCACCCTGCACGGCCAGAGCCGCCAGAAAGGGCAGGCGCTCCGGCGGCGCGAGGTCGATACCGCTCAACAGCCAGCGCCGGCGCAGCAAGGTCAAGGCGTATTCGACCTCGGCGCTGAGGTTGATGAAGGTCTGCAGATAGAACCGAAACAGCCGATCGCCGGCGAGGGCTCGGGCCACTTCTACAAAGACGGGCGCATCCGCCCCGCCCTCGCGATAGGGCGGCAGGCAATGCCGGCGCAAGCGATGATGTTGCGCCAGTTGTCCGCCCATCAGGCGGGCGATGTCGCGTGCCGAGGCGTGCGGCGTCGCCAGCGGCGGCTCGTCGGTGTCGAGGAAGCAGGCCTCAAGGGCGCGCAGCAGCTCCGGCGCCCGCGGCACCGCGCGCGACCACTGTGCCAGGCGGGCGAAATGCAGCAACGCTTCGGCATGGTCGGGCGCGGCGCTGAAGGCCCGGCGATAGCAGGCCATGGCCTCTTCGCGCCGGCCTGCGCGCTCCAGCACCTGGCCGAGCGCGGTGGCCGCTAGGGGGTCTTCGGGGTTCCGCTCGGCCAGCGAGGACAGCAGCGCCAGCGCCTTCTCGTGCCGCCCCTTGTCCAGGTGACGGGCGGCGATTCGAAACTCGCGGGCGATCCGCCGGTCAGTCTCCGATCGCGGCACTTCCGGCCGCCCGCCCGCCCGATGCTTCGCCATGTCGGGGCGACGATAGCACGGCCCGGGACGGCGCTCAGACCGCGCTCTGGTAGCGCTCGACGGCGATGCGGCAGACTTCGTCGGGATCGCGCTTCCACCAGTTCTCGGCCGAGAAGATCTCGACCTCGGCCATGCCGTCATAGCCGGCCGCCTGCATCCAGCCGCGGATCAGCGGCAGGTCGATGACGCCGTCGCCCATCATGCCGCGGTCGAGCAGCAGATCGCGGGTCGGCACCAGCCAGTCGCAGATGTGGAAAGCCAACAGGCGCGTCTTGCCGGCGCGGCCGATCCCACGTTGCAGCTCCGGGTCCCACCAGACGTGGTAGCAGTCGACGGCGACGCCGACCCCCTCGCCCAGCGCGTCGCAGAGATCGAGGGCCTGGGTCATGGTGTTGATGCAACAGCGGTCGGCGGCGTACATCGGATGCAACGGCTCAATGGCGATTCTGACCCCGGCGGCACGGGCGAACTCCACGACCTTGGCCAGCCCTTCCCAGACCTGGCGGCGGGTGCCGGCCAGGTCCTTCGAGCCCTCGGGCAGGCCGCCGGCGACGGCGACCAGGCAGGCGGCGCCGATCGTCGCGGCCTCGTCGACCGCCTGGCGGAACTCGTCGAGCGCGCGCTGCCGCCCGGCCGCGTCGTTGGCGGCGAAATAGCCGGCGCGGCAGAGGCCGCTGACGGCAAGGCCGCTGTCGCGGATCATCCGCGCCGCCTCTTTAAGCCCGACCTCGGCCAGGCGGTGGCGCCAGACGGCGATGCCGCCGATGCCGTGGCGGGCGAAGCCGTCGAGGCACTGGGCCAGGTTCCACTGCTCCTGCACGGTCGCCATGTTGATCGACAGCTTCGCCAGGTCCTTGGCCATCAGGCTCAGCCCTCCAGCGGCTCCAGATCGATCCAGCGCCGCTCGGCCCAGCTCGTCAGGCCGGCCTCGGCGAGCTGCACCCCCTTGGCGCCTTCGAGCAGGCCATGACGCCACGGCCCGTCTTCGCAGAGGTGGCGGATGAACAGCTCCCACTGCGCCTTGAAAGCGTTCTCGCGCGGCCGCGGATCGGGCACCCGCTGCCAGTCGTCGAAGAAGTCGTGCTGGCGCGGCTCGTCCGGGTTCCAGACCGGCCGGGGCGTGTTGATCCTGGCCTGGCTCCAGCATTCCGTGGTGCCGGCCAGCGCCGAGCCGTGCGTGCCGTCGACCTGGAAGGTGACCAGATCGTCACGGCGCACGCGGGTGCACCAGCTGGAATTGATCTGCGCGATCACGCCGCCCTCGAGCATGAAGGTGGCGTAGGCGGCATCGTCGGCGTCGGCCCGGTACTTCTCGTCGGCTTCATCCCAGCGCTCGGGAACGTGGACGGCGCCCAGGCAGCTCACGCCCTGCACCGCGCCGAACAGGTTGTCGAGCACGTAGCGCCAGTGGCAGAGCATGTCGAGGATAATGCCGCCGCCCTCCCGCTTCTTGTAGTTCCAGGACGGCCGCTGCGCCGGTTGCAGGTCGCCCTCGAAGACCCAGTAGCCGAACTCGCCGCGCACCGACAGCAGTCGGCCGAAGAAGCCCGCGTCGCGCAGCAGGCGCAGCTTTGACGGCCCGGGCAGGTAGAGCTTGTCCTGGACCACGCCGTGGCGGATGCCGGCCGCCTCGGCGCGGCGGAAGAGGTCGAGCGCGTCTTCCAGGCTCTCCGCCACCGGCTTCTCGCAGTAGACGTGCTTGCCGGCCGCGATGGCGCGGGCGACGACGGCATGGCGCAGCCGCGTCGTCCCGGCATCGAAGAACAGCTCGTCGTCGGGATTGCCCAGCGCCGCATCGAGGTCGGTGGTCCAGCGCTTCAGGCCGTGCGCATCGGCCAGGGCCCGCAGCTTGTCAGCATTGCGGCCGACCAGGATCGGATCGGGCATGACGCGTTCGCCGCCCTTCAGCGCCACCCCGCCCCCGGCCCTGATCGCCAGGATCGAGCGGATCAGGTGCTGGTTGGTGCCCATGCGCCCGGTGACGCCGTGCATGATGACGCCGAGCCGTCGTTCCGCCATGGCCGTAATCCCAATGCCGCCTCGCGCGACCGCGCGCCTTGCGAACCCCGCTTAGACAATGGCCTCGCCGACGTCAATGCGGCCGCTAAGCCGGCGCGCCGGCCGGCCAATGGAATCGCTTGCGCCGGTCTCGCTTCGGCCCTATTCAGAGAACGTTGAATCATTCAGGGGAGATACGAAGAATGAACGCGTGGCTGGGGATCGCGGCGGCGGCCGTCGTCGGCTTGGCGATCGGGGGGTGCGAAACGCAGGAGATGAAGAAGGCCGAAATGAAGTCGGACGCCAAGATGGCCGAGGGCAAGATGCTCGACGCCGAGGCGCTGACGAAGGCCTTCAAGAACGGCGGCTCGTGCCAGTGGAAGACGGCCTCGGCCGAGGGCGAGGATTTCTACTTCACGACCGAGGGGGCCAGCTCGGGCGTCGCCGACCGCTACATCGGCGGCAAGCAGACGCCGGGCACCTGGGCGGTCAAAGGCGACAAGCTGTGCCTGAACTTCGGCAAGGAGAACTGCACCGCGCTGACCGAGGTCGGCAAGAATACCTACAAGGCGACCCACGCCAGCGGCGCGCCGATGGAGATGAAGTGCTGAGTTAGCTCTAGATCCTTAAGGCGAGGGCGCGGCTTCGACCGCGCCCTTTCATTTTCTGATCGGACGTGCCCCTTGTCGCCGCGGCCGCGTCGGCGGAAACTGGAGCGGCAAGTCCGGCCGTGGCCGGCGCCAGTGAGGGGTGCGTCCCGTGACAGAGCTTTCCAAGTCAGAGGCCGACGGCCTGAAGGCGGCCGTCGAGCGCCACATCTTCCGCCACGGCGGCGCCATGGCGCCCTATCTCGGCGTCAAGGCGAAAGGCAGCTACATCTATGACGAGGACGGCCGCGCCATCCTCGATTTCTGCTCGGGCCAGATGTGCGCGACCCTGGGCCACAACCACCCGGCCGTGGTCGAGGCGATCGAGGCCAGCTGCCGCGAGGTCATCCACCTGTTCTCAGGCGTGATGTCGCCGCCGGTGGCGCGCCTGGCCGAGGCCCTGGCCGAGATCCTGCCCGAGGGGCTGGAGCGGATGATGTTCCTCTCCACCGGCGGCGAGTCGAACGAGGCCGCGCTGCGCATGGCCAAGCTGAAGACCGAGGGCTTCGAGGTGCTGGCGCTGACCGGCTCGTGGCACGGCCAGACCGCGGGCGCCGCCTCCTCGACCTACAACGGCGGCCGCCGCGGCTACGGCCCGACCCTGCCGGGCAGCATGGCCCTGCCCGGGCCGAACTGCTACCACTGCCCGGTCCGGCACTGCCGCGACGCCTGCGACATGACCTGCCTCGAGGTCGGCTTCCAGGTCTACGACAGCCAGTCGGTCGGCGCGCCGGCGGCGGTGATCGCCGAGCCGATCCAGAGCTCGGCCGGCGTCATCGTCCCGCCCGAAGGCTATTTCAAGCGGCTGAAGGAACTCTGCGAAGAGCGCGGCCTGCTGCTGATCCTGGACGAGGCGCAGACCGGGCTCGGCCGCGTCGGCGCCAACTTCGCCTTCGAGCAGGCCGGCATCGTCCCCGACGTCCTGACCCTGTCGAAGACCTTGGGCAACGGCGTGCCGCTGTCGGCCACCATCACCAGCGACGAGATCGAGGCCGCCTGCCACGACAAGGCCTTCCTGTTCTACACCTCGCACTTGGCCGACCCGATGCCGGCGGCGGCCGGCGTCGCCGTGCTGCGCGTCCTGAAGGAGGAGCGCCTGGCCGAGCGCGCGGCCGAGCTGGGCGAGTATTTCATGGCCGGCTTGCGCGATCTGCAGCAGCGCTACGAATGCCTGGGCGACGTCCGCGGCCGCGGCCTGCTGATCGGCCTGGAGGTAGTGCGGGACCGCGAGAGCCGGGCCTCGGACCGCGCGCTGGCGGCCGCCTTCCAGCGCCGCTGCCTGGAGCTGGGCATGGTGCTGCACGCCGTCCGCGCCGACTTCCAGAGCACCCTGCGCATGGCGCCGCCGCTGACCGCGAGCCGCGAGGAGATCGACAGCGGCATGGCCATTCTCGACCAGGCGTTCCGCGATACGCTGGAGCGGCGGGCCAAGGCCGGGTAAAAGAACCGGACATGGCCGAGCAGACGACCGCCGCCGACCTGATCGCCCGCCGCCTTTACGAGGCCGGCTGCCGCTTCGCCTTCGGCATTCCCGGAGGCGAAGTCCTGGCGATGATCGACGCCCTGGCCCGCGCCGGCATTCGTTTCGTCCTGACCAAGCACGAGAACAACGCCGGTTTCATGGCCGAGGGCGTCTACCAGATGACCGGCGCGCCCGGCATCCTGGTGGCGACCTTGGGCCCGGGTGCCGCCAACGCCGTCAACGTCACCGCCAACGCCGAGCAGGACCGGGTGCCGCTGATCGTGTTGACCGGCTGCGTCGACGCGCCCGAAGCCCTGATTTACACGCACCAGATCCTCGACCACCAGGCGCTGTTTCGCCCGATCACCAAGGCGAGCTTCCGCCTCAGCGAGGGCAACGTCGAGGTGCTGGCCGACAAGGCGGTGACGCTGGCCCTGGATGAACGACCGGGACCGGTGCACATCGACCTGCCGATCGCGCTCGCCGCCGCCCCGGCAAGGCCGCGGCCGGAACCGGTACGGCGCGCCCGCGCCTCGCCGACGGCACCGGCGCCCGGCCCCGACCTCGAACAGGCCCGGCGCTGGCTGGCCGAGGCCGAGCGGCCGCTGCTGCTGGCCGGCCTCGACGTCGTCAACCAGGACGCCGCCGAGGCCGTCGCCGACTTCGCCCGCGAATTCGGTGTACCGCTGCTGACCACCTACAAGGCCAAAGGCGTGATGCCGGAGGACGAGGCCCTGGCCCTGGGCGGCGCCGGGCTGTCGCCGACCGCCGACCGCATCCTGCTGCCGCTGGTCAAGGCGGCCGACCTGATCCTGCTCGCCGGCTATGACCCGATCGAGATGCGCAGCGGTTGGCGGGACGCTTGGGACCCAACGCGCCAGCGCGTCGCCGAATTCCAGGCTGACGGCAACCAGCACTACATGCATCACGCGAACCTAAGCTTCACCTGTCATGTCGGCAGCGCCTTGGCCGCGCTCAAACGGGACGTTGCGCCGCACCCGACTTGGCCGGAGGGCGAGCCCGCCAGGGCCCGACAGGCCCTCGCCGGCGCCTTCGCGCAGGACGAGGCCTGGGGGCCTGCCGCCATTGCCACGACGGTTCGCAGCGTGCTGCCGCGCGACGCCGTGGTCACCGTCGACAGCGGCGCGCACCGGATCCTGCTGAGCCAGGTCTGGCAGGCCTACGCGCCCAGGACCATGCTGCAGTCGACCGGCCTCTGCACCATGGGCTGCGCCCTGCCGCTGGCGATCGGCGCCAAACTGGCGGCGCCGGCGCGCGCCGTGGTTGCCTTCACCGGCGACGCCGGACTGGAAATGGTGCTGGGCGAGCTGGCGACCTTGCGCGACTTGCAGCTGCCGGTCGTAGTCGTCGTCTTCGTCGATGCCTCGCTGGCGCTGATCGAGCTGAAACAGCGCGGCACGGGCCTCGCCAACCTGGGCGTCGACTTCACCGAGACCGATTTCGCCGCCCTCGCCCGGGCCCTGGGCGGGCGCGGTGCCGTAGTCGAGAACCGCGAAACGCTGGCCGCCGAGATGTCGGCGGCGCTGGAGGCCGAAAGCTTCACTGTGCTGGCCTGCCGCATCGAACGCGGCGCCTATGACGGCCGGCTTTGAACGAGCGGAATGAACTGAGGAGAAAGACAATGGCACGTGTCCGCGACATCGCCGTCGACGAGGTTCCCGAGGCTGTCCGCCCGCTCTACCGGCGCTATGCCGAGGAGTACGGGCCGTTTCTGAACCAGGTGAAAATTTTCGCCCACCGCCCGGCGGCACTGAAGCACATCATGGGGCTGCTGCTCGAGCTCGCCGACGAGGCGGTGCTGCCGAAGCGCTATCTCGAGATCGCGCTGGTCGTCGTCTCCAAGCTGAACGAGTGCAGCTATTGCGTCGCCCATCACACGCCCCGCCTGGTCGAGCAGGGCCTGGGGGCCGAGACGGCGGCCCGAATCCTGGACCCGGAGGTGCCGGGCTTCGATGCCGTGGACCGGCTGGTGCGCGACTACGCGGTGCAGGTGACGACCAACGCCAACCGCATGCGCGATGCCATCTTCGACCAGCTACGCCAGCACTTCAGCGAAGAGCAGATCGTCGAGCTGACCTTGCGGATCGCGCTCTGCGGCTTCTTCAACCGCTTCAACGACGCGCTGCAGATCGGCATGGAGGACGGCGTCATCGAGGACCTGTTGGCGCACGGGGCCAGCCCTGACGACTTGCCGGCGCATGAGGCCGCGGCCGGCGACGACTGACCTGCCGGCGTCAGCGCAGCAGGCCGAACAGCGCGATCGCGGTCAGGGTCAAAAGCGCGATGCGGCGGTAGAGCAGCTCGCTCGAGGCGCGAAAGCAGCGGGCGCCGAGATAGCCGAAGAGCAGGAATCCCGGGGTCAGGATGGCGCCGCGGATCAGCCCGTCGAGGCCGATCAGTCCCCGCGCCAGCATGACCGCCAGCAGAATGACCTCGAGCACGGTGAAATAGGCGATGATGTTGGCGCGGTTGACGGTGGCGCTGTCGCGCCCGGCCAGCATGTAGGCCAGCACCGGCGGCCCGCCCATCGAGGTGGCGCCGACCATGGCGCCCGAGATGCCGCCGAGGACCAGCGTGACCGGCAGCCGTTTCGGCCCGCTGTAGCGCCAGCCGCTCCACAGTAGCGCGACGAAGGCGAGGACGATGGCGGCGATGCCGCGGATCAGCAGGTCCGGCGGCACCGAGGTCAGCAGCAGGCTGCCGAACGGCATGGCCAGGGCGGCGGCGATCGAGAGGGCGGCGACAAAACGCCATTCGGCGTGGCGCACGGCGCCGGGAACCAGCGACACGCTGATGCAGATCTCCATGATCAAGACGATGACGATCATCTGCACCGGCCCGAACAGCATCGCCAGCAGCGGAGCCGTCAGCATCACCGAGCCGAAGCCCGAGAAGCCGCGCATCAGGCCGGCGCCGACGCTGACGGCAAGGGCCACCGCCAGCCGCCAGTCGAACAGGTCGGTCGGCAGGGCCGCGGTCAGCGCGCTCAGCGCCGATACTCCGGCTGCTCGGCATCGAGGATGCGTCGGAGCGCGGTGAAGTGGCGCTCGGCGAGCTTGGCCCGCTCGCCGGCGAACTGCTCCTGGGCGGTGCGGCGCACCGCGTCGGACAGGGTCCGCAGCCGGCCGCCGCTCGCCCGCGCCAGCACCTGGAACATGGCCGCCCGCTCCAGGTAGTAGAGGTCGTTGAAGGCCTCGGCCACGCTCGGCCCGGTGACCACGATGCCATGGCTGGCCATGAACAGGATGTCGCGATTGCCCAGCATGGCGGCCAGGCGGTCGCCCTCGGCGCGGCCGGTGGCCAGGCCGGCGTATTCGTCGTCGTAGGCGATGCGGCCGTCGAACATCAGCGCGTTCTGCTCGCACATTTTCAGCCGTCCCGCCTCGACCAGGGCGATCGCCGTGGCATACGGCATGTGCGTGTGCAGCACCACGGCGGCGTTGGGCCGCGCCACGTGAATGCGGCTGTGGATGAAGAACGCCGTGTCCTCGACCTCGTTGTCGCCCTCCAGCACGTTGCCCTCGGCGTCGCACAGTACCAGCGAGGAGGCGGTGATCTCGGACCAGTGCCAGCCGTAGGGGTTGATCAGGAAGCGCTGGCCGCGGAGGATGCCGTCGTCGTCCGGCACCGCAGCCGAGAAATGGTTGTCGACACCCTCGTGGAGACCCAGCCGCGCCGCCCACCTGAGCGCCGCCGCGAGGTCGACCCTGAGTTGTCCCACGTCCATCGCCATCACCCTGACTTGCCTGCGCGGAAGCTAGCCTCCCGGCCCCGGCCCCGCAAGCGGCCGGCGCGATGCCATTGACAGTCTCGCGCGCGGCCCGTTAAGTCAGGCCACAGCCGCAGGAGAGTCACATGACGGTCATGCCGAATTCGCCGCAGGCGCGCGACATCGCCTATCACGTCCACCCGCAGACCAACCTGAAGGTGCATCAGAGCGATGGCCCGCTGGTGATCGCGAAGGGCGAGGGCGTCTATGTCTGGGACGATTCCGGGAAGCGCTATCTTGAAGGCATGGCCGGGCTGTGGTGCGCCTCGCTCGGCTTCAGCGAGCGCCGCCTGGCCGAGGTCGCCTATGAGCAGCTGAAGACGCTGCCCTACATGCACACCTTCTACAGCCGCGGCCACGGCCCCAGCATCGACCTGGCCGAGAAGCTGATCTCGCTGGCCCCGGTGCCGATGTCGAAGGTGTTGTTCCAGTGCTCGGGCTCGGAGGCCAACGACACCGCGATCAAGCTCGTGTGGTACTACAACAACGCCATCGGCCGGCCGAAGAAGAAGAAGATCATCGGCCGCATCCGCGGCTATCACGGCACCACCGCGGCGGCGGTCAGCCTCTCGGGCCAGCCGCACATGCACACCGACTTCGACCTGCCGTTCCCGCAGTTCAAGCACACCGACAACCCGCACTACTACCGCTTCGCCGAGCCCGGCGAGTCGGAAGAGGACTTCGCCACCCGCATGGCGGCGAACCTGGAGCGGCTGATCCTCGACGAGGGGCCGGACACGGTCGCCGCCTTCTTCGCCGAGCCGGTGCAGGGCGGCGGCGGCGCGGTCGTTCCGCCGCGCACCTACTTCGACAAGGTGCAGGCGGTGCTGAAGAAATACGACGTGCTGTTCATCGCCGACGAGGTGATCTGCGGCTTCATGCGCACCGCCAACTATTGGGGCAGCCAGACCTACAACCTGAAGCCCGACATGCTGACCTGCGCCAAGGCGCTGTCGGCCTCGTACATGCCAATCTCGGCGGTAATGATCTCGGAGCCGATCTACCAGGCCATGATCTCCGAGAGCGAGAAGGTCGGAGTCTTCGGCCACGGCTATACCTATTCCGCCCACCCGGTGACCACGGCGGTGGCGCTGGAGACGCTGAAGATTTACGAGGAACGCGACATCCTGAGCCACGTGCGCCGCATCAGCCCGCACTTCCTCGCCTCGCTGCGGGCCCTGGACCAGCACCCGCTGGTCGGCAACGTGCGCGGCGTCGGCCTGGTCGCGGGGCTCGAGCTGGTCAAGGACAAGGAGACGCGCGAGGCCTTCGATCCGGCCGAGAAGGTCGGCCAGATCGCCGAGCGCTTCTGCCTCCAGCACGGCCTGATCGTCCGCGCCATGGGCGACCGCGTCGCCATCTGCCCGCCGCTGGTCATCAGCGAGGCGGAGATCGACGAGCTGGCCGACGCCCTGAAGAAGGGCCTGGACGACACCCTCGATCAGATCGGCTGACGCCGGCTCGCCGGCCGCGTCACCACGCCGGCGAGCACAGCCGCGGCGCGCTCTGAGCTTGCCATCGCGCGCAAGCCCGTCCACGCTTGCCAGCGGTCGTGTCAGCGTGGAGGGAGGTCATGGCGGCGAGCGGCGAGATCGAGGCGACGACGGGAAGGCATCTCAGGGACAAGTACGCCATCATCGGCGTCGGCGAGACGCCCTATGTCCGCGGCTCCGGCCGGACGACGCGGGCGCTCGGCGTCGAAGCGGTGCGCAACGCCATGGCCGACGCCGGCCTCGGGCCCGGCGACGTCGACGGCATGCTGTCCTACCAGAGCGGCGATTCGACCTTCAGCCCCTTCATCGCCGGCGATCTGGGGCTGCGGCTGAACTTCTACATGGACGTCTTCGGCGGCGGCTCCTCCACGGAAGCGCTGGTCGGCATCGCCACCGGCGTCATCGAGGCCGGCATGTGCAGGACCGTCGCCATCTTCCGCGCCATGAACGGCTACAGCCAGGTGCGCATCGGCGGCACCGGGGTGCGCTCGGCCGCCCCCGTGACCGGCGACCAGATCCACAGCCGCGCCTACGGCTGGCAGAGCGCCGGCCAGATGTTCGCGCCGACCTTCATGCGCCACATGTACGACTACGGCACCACACCGGCCCAGGTCGCCGCGGTCAAGGCGATCCATTCCGAGCACGCCTCCAACAATCCGAAGGCGCTCTACAGGAAGCGCTTCACGGTCGAGGAGGTGCTGGCCAGCCGCATGATCGTCAAGCCGCTGCACCTGCTGGACTGCTGCGTCGAGAGCGACAACGCCACCGCGATCATTGTCACCTCGGCCAGCCGCGCGCGCGACTGCCCGCACCATCCGGCGCTGATCCGCGCCGTCGCCGGCCGGGTCAGCAAGCCGCGCATGGACATGCACTACCAGGCAGGTCCGATCTCCACCGTCGCCGGGCACTGGGCCAAGGAGATCCTGTGGCCGAACGCCGGCGTCGGGCCGGAGGAGATCGACGTCACCGGCTCCTACGACGCCTTCACCTTCACCACCATGCTGCAGCTTGAGGACTACGGCTTCTGCGAAAAGGGCGCGGGCGGCGAATATGTCTCGGGCGGCACCATGCGGCTCGGCGGCCGGCGTCCCAACAACACTTCCGGCGGCCACCTCTGCGAGGGCTATACCCACGGCATGAACATGGTGATCGAGAACGTCCGCCAATTGCGCCACGACATCGACGATTCATGCCCTCGCGGGCCTGACGGCAGGCGCCGGCACACCTACGACTACGCCGAGGGCGGCTGCCGCCAGGTCAAGGACGTCGAGCTTTCGGCCAACCTGGGCTGGGCCATACCGGGCACCGGCTCGGCCATGGTCATGCGGCGGGCCTGAGGGAGAAGCGACGATGGCGATCAAGGCGGACTACCTGGGCATGGCGCTCGGCCTCGACGACCTGGAGGTCGAGAACCTGGCGTTCTTCGGTTACTGCGCCCGGCACCAGTTCCATCTGCAGCGCTGCAAGGCGTGCCGGCTGCTGCACTACCCGCCCGGCGCCGGCTGCCCCTGGTGCGGCAGCCCCGACCACGACTGGGCGCCGGTCGTCGGCAAGGGGGCCGTGCATTCCTACAACGAGGTGCATCACGCCATCCAGCCGGCCTTCAAACCCTTCGTGCCCTACATGTTGCTGCTCGTCGACCTCGACACCCAGAAGGGCGAACCCAGCGAGCACGAGGCCTTGAGGGTCGCCGGCAACCTGGTTACGCCTGACGGCGTACTGGCGCCGCCCGAGATGGTCGCCCGGGTCGGCATCGGCAGCCGCGTGCGCATGGTCTTCACCGACGTCGCCGAGGGTCTGTCCCTGCCGCAGTGGACCATCGACGAGGAGGCGGATCAGCCCGCGCCCTGGCGCTACCCGGAGTAGGGGGCGGTGCGGGCCGACCGGGCGCGGTTGCGGCGCCCGGGGCCATCGGCCAGAATTCCGGGACTGCGCCCGACCACGATCGGCAAGCGGGGAAGAGCCATGGGACGTCTCGACGGCAAGGTCGCCTTCATCACCGGCGCCGGCTCGGGCATCGGCCGGGCCGCGGCGAAGCTGTTCTCGGCCGAGGGCGCCAAGGTCGCGGTCGCCGACTTCGACGTCGCCGCCGGCGAACAGACGGTGCGCGAGGTCAACGAAGCCGGCCGTCAGGCACTCTTCATCGAGACCGACGTGACCAAGGAAGAGAGCGTCGAGGCGGCGATCACCCGCACCGTCGAGAGCTTCGGCAAGCTCGATGTGCTGTACAACAACGCCGGCGGCTCGACGATGCAGGACAGCCGCGTCACCGACGGCTCGACCGCGGAGTTCTGGCGCGTCATTTCGGTCGACCTGTTCGGCACCTGGGTCTGCTGCAAGCACGGCATCCCGAGGATCATCGATGCCGGCGGCGGCGCCGTCGTCAACATGACCTCGAACGTGGCGCTGATGTACGTGCCGGGGCGCGACTCCTACACCGCGGCCAAGGGCGGCGTCGCCTCGCTGACCCGTTCGATGGCGGCCGAGTACGCCAAGCACAACGTCCGCGTCAACGCCATCGCCCCCTCGGTGGTGCTGACGCCTCGGGTCAAGAAGCTGATGGCCAGCAGCCCTGGCGTCGAGAAGATCGCCAACCAGCATCTGCTCGGCCTCGGCGAGCCCGAGGACGTGGCCCGGGCAGCGCTGTTCCTGGCCTCGGACGAGGCGCGCCTCACCACCGGCCACATCCTGACCGTCGACAGCGGCACCACCATCAGCTAGGCCCCACCGTACCGTTGGACAGGACCCGCGCCCGCCCGTGAGCAGCTATTCCCTCGGCATCGACATCGGCGGCACCTTCACCGACATCGTCGTCTTCGACCATGCCCGGGGCACGAGCTTCAGCCGCAAGGAGCTGACCACGCACGACGACCCGGCGCGGGGGGTGATGGCCGGGATCGACAGGCTCATCGCCGAGGACGGCGTACCGGCGTCCGAGATCGGCCGCGTCGTCCATGCCACCACCCTCTTCACCAATGCGCTGATCGAGCGCAAGGGGGCGGCGACCGGCCTGATCACCACCGAGGGCTTCGCCGACACCCTGGAGATCGGCCGCGAGCGCAAGTACGACCTTTACGACATCAACATCCGCAAGCCCGAGGTCGTGGTGCCGCGCAACCTGCGCCTCGAGGTGCCGGAGCGCATGCGTCACGACGGCCGGGTGGCGCGGCCGCTGGACCTGGCGGCGCTCGACGAGGCCGCGGCCAGACTGGCGGCCGCCGGCGTCGAGTCGGTCGCCGTCGTCTTCCTGCACAGCTATGCGAACCCGGCGCACGAGCGCGAGGCGGCGGCGCGCATCGAGGCGATGCAGCCGCAGCTCGCCGTCAGCGCCTCCAGCGAGGTGGCGCCTGAAGTACGCGAGTACGAGCGCACCTCGACTACCGCGGTGAATGCCTACATCAAGCCATTGGCGCGCCGCTATCTGGAGGCGCTGGCCGAGCGGATCCGCGAACGCGGCGTGCCGGCGGCGCTGCTGGTGATGCTGTCGAACGGCGGCCTCTGCAATCTCGACGAAGGCAAGCGGCGGCCGGTGCAGCTTTTGGAATCCGGGCCTGCCGCCGGCGCCCTCGCCGCCGCGTTCCTCGGCGCCGGGGACGGCGGCGAGAACCTTTTGGCCTTCGACATGGGCGGGACCACGGCCAAGCTCAGCGTCGTCGACTCCGGCAAGCCGCTGATCGCCTACGGCTTCGAGGCGGCGCGGCAGAGGCGCTTCGTCGAGGGCAGCGGGCTGCCGATCCGCATTTCGACGATCGAGCTGATCGAGATCGGCGCCGGCGGCGGCTCGATCGCCCGCATCGACGACATCGGCCTGATGAAGGTCGGGCCGGAAAGCGCCGGCTCGCTGCCGGGGCCGGCCGCCTACGGCCTGGGCGGAGCCGAGCCGACGGTGACCGACGCCGACTTCCTGCTGGGCTATCTCAACCCGGACTTCTTCGTCGGCGGCAACATGGCCATCGACAGTGACGCCGCCGCCGCCGCCATGGCGCCGTTGATGCGGGCAAGCGGCTTGGCGCGCGAGCAGGTGGCCTGGGGCATTTACGACATCGTCAACGAGAACATGGCCAGCGCCGCCCGCGTCCACATCGCCGAGCGCGGCCGGGACCCGCGGCGCTACACGCTTTTCGCCACCGGCGGCGCGGGGCCGGTGCATGCCTTCTATGTCGCCCGCAAGCTCGGGGTCAGGCGCATCGTCTGTCCCGCCGCCGCCGGCGTCGCCTCGGCCCTGGGTCTGCTGCTGGCGCCGGCCCGGGTCGATCGCCTGGCGGCGCTGTCACGCCCGCTCGACCGTGTCGACTGGCCGCGGCTGGAAGCCGCCTACCGCGCCATCGAGGACGAGGCCCGCGAGGTGATCGCCGCCACCGGCCTGGCGCCCGAGAGCGCCCAAGTCGAACGTCTGGCCGACATGCGCTTCGTCGGTCAGGCCTTCGAGATCGTCGTGACCTTGCCGCCGGGCCCCTACGATGCCGGCGCCAGGGACGGCTTTCTTGCCGCCTTCGAGCGCACCTATGTCGAGAAGTTCACGCGCACGCCGCCGCCGGTGCCGGTCGAGATCGTCAATATCCGCGCCAGCCTGATCGCCGACGTGCCGGGCGGCGCGTCAGGCCGGGACGAGCAACGCGGCGGCGCCGGCACGGCGTTGAAAGGGCATCGCCCGGTCTATTTCCCCGAATTCGACGGCTTTCGCCCGACGCCGGTCTATGACCGCTACGCGCTGAAGCCGGGCGAAGCCTACGCCGGCCCGGCGGTCGTCGAGGAACGGGAATCGACCCTGGTGGTCGGCCCCGGCGGCCGTTTCGAGGTCACGGACGGCAACAACATCGTCGTCATCCTGGGAGAGGCGCAGTCATGAAAATCGAAACGGGCAAGTTCGACGCCGTCACCCTGGAGGTGCTGTGGACGCGCCTGATCTCGATCGTCGACGAGGCGGCGAAGGCGATCGTGCGCACCTCGTTTTCCAACCTGTCGAACGAAGCCAACGACTTCGCCTGCGTCCTGACCGATGCCCGTGGCAACCTGATCGCCCAGAACTCCGGCGCCATCCCCTCGTTCATCGGCACCCTGCCGGCGACGGTCGGGCACTTCCTCGACGCCTTCGGCGCGGACGGCTTCCGCCCGGGCGACGTCTGCTCGACCAACAATCCCTGGCAGGGCACCGGCCACCTGAACGATATCTGCATCGTCAAGCCGGTCTTCCGCGACGGCCGGCCGGTCGCCTTCTCGGCCACGACGGCGCACGTCCCGGACATCGGCGGGCGCATCCGCTCGATGGTGGCGCGCGAGGTCTACGAGGAAGGCTTCCACATCCCGCTGATGAAGATCGTCAACGAAGGCCGGCCCGACGAGACCTTCTTCCGCCTGCTGCGGACCCAGGTGCGCACGCCCGAGCAGACCGCCGGCGACGTGCACGCGCAGATCAGCGCCAACGGTTTGATGGAGGCGCGGCTGCTGGCGCTTCTGGACGAGTATGGCCTGGAGGAGATCGAAACCCTGTCCGACGAATTGAACGGACGCTGCGAGGCGGCGATGCGCCAGGCGGTCGCCGCCGTGCCCGACGGCGATTATCACTTCGGGCTGCAGACCGACGGCATCAAGCCCGAGGAACCATTCGTCTTCAAACTGAAGCTCTCGGTCGCCGGCGAGGCCGTGCACCTGGACTTCAGCGGCACTTCGCCGGTGCAGCCGTGCTCGATCAACTGCCCCTACTGCTACACCTATGCGATGTCGGCCTACGCCATCAAGTGCGCGCTGCTGCCCGATCTGCCGAACAATGCCGGCATGCTGAAGCCGATCACGGTCCACGCGCCGGAGAACTCGATCCTGAACCCGCTGCCGCCGGCGGCCGTCGGCGGCCGCTCCAACACCGGGCATTACGTGCCGGTGGTGGTCTTCGGTGCGCTTGCCGAGGCCATGCCCGAACGGGTGATGGCGGGCGCCGGCTCGCCGCTCTGGAACTGCACCCAATCGGGCGTGCGCGAGGACGGCTCGAGCTACGCCTCCGTGCTGTTTCTGAACGGCGGCACCGGGGCGACCCTGGCCCAGGACGGCGAGAGCGCCCTGTCTTGGCCCTCGAACATCTCCTCGACGCCGGTCGAGGTGGCCGAGCGGATCTCGCCCTTCTTCATCCATTACAAGCGGCTGACGCCGGGCTCGGGCGGCGCCGGCCGGCATCGCGGCGGCCTGGGTCAGGAAATGTTCATGGTCAACGAGTCCGCGACGCCGATCACCGTCACCTTCCTGGGCGAACGCACGCGCATCCCGGCGCCGGGCTTCGCCGGCGGCGCCGCCGGCGGCCTGGGCGCCGTCATCATCGACGGCGAGAACGTCGACACGCGTGAGATGTACCACTTGGAGAAGGGCGCGACGCTGCTGCTCAGGACGCCGGGCGGCGGCGGCTTCGGCCCGCCCGAGGAACGTACGCCCGAGGCCATCGCCCGCGACCGGCGGTTGGGCTACCTCGGCTGAACCGGCCTCCCAGCCGGGCGGAGCCTTACCCCTGCGGGCAGGATCGACGCGGTTGCGGCCTTCGTTTGGGACAATTAGAGTTGTGCCCGAAAGCTGCCCGGACTGAAGGGCCAGGGGTGCTGCAGCCCGTTCGGGACGAGGGGAGGAAATCTGCATGACCACGCAACATGCCTATCGACAGCCGTTCGGCCGCTGGGCCGCGGCGAGCGTGCTGGCCGCGTCGCTGGCAACGGCGGCGCCCGCCTTGGCCGAGACCAGCTGGGATTTGCCGCTTGCCTGGCCGGACGGCAATTTCCACGTCGAAAACGCCAAGACCTTCGCCAAGGAGGTGGAGAAGGCGACGGACGGACGGGTCAAGATCAACATCCATCCCGGCGGCTCGCTGGGTTTCAAGGGGCCCGAGATGCTGACTGCGGTGCGTGACGGGCTGGTGCCGATCGGCGACATCCTGCTGAACCAGCAGGTCGGCGAGGCGCCGATCCTCGGTCTCGAGGCGCAGCCCTACATCGTCGCCGACCACGCTCAGCTGAGGACGCTGCACAGGTATTTCCGGCCCGCCGTCGACGAGGTGGCGCAGAAATTCAACCAGAAGGTCCTCTATATGGTGCCGTGGCCGACCCAGTACGTTTACACCAAGGTCGAGATCAAGAAGCTCGATGACCTGAAGGGCATCAAGATCCGCACCTACAACAAGACCACCACGGGCCTGTTCAACGCGGTCGGCATGACCGCGGTACAGCTGCCCTGGGGCGAGGTCGTGCCCTCGCTGGCGGCCGGCACCATCGACTCGGTGACGACGTCGTCGAGCTCCGGTGTCGACGGCAAGTTCTGGGAGTTCCTCAAGTACATGTACCCGACCAATCACGTCTGGTCGTCCAACATCACCTCGGTCAATCTCGACGCCTGGGCCAAGCTGGACGAGAAGGACCGCCAGGCCATCGAAACGGTGGCGCAGCGCCTGGAGCCCACCTTCTGGGACGTCAGCCGTGCCGAGGACGATACCAAGTCGAAGCTCTTGAACGAGCGCGGCGTGGCCATGGGCACAGTAACTCCGGAGATGCTGAAGGGCATGCAGGAAGCGACCAAGCCGATGCTGGCTGAGTTCGAGAAGGAGGTGCCGGGGGCGGACAAGATCTTGGCCGCCTACTTCAAAGACATCGGCCGCTGAGGCCCGTGCGGGCAAGAGGCGTCGGCTTGGCCTTCGGGCACACCCGAGAGCCAGGCTGACGCTGTCGAAATGCTGTCGCGGATCTTCGCTGTCGTCGACGCGCTGTCGCGCCTTGCGGGCGCGCTTTCCGTCTTGCTGGTGGTCGGTATCGCCGTACTGATCGTCACCGAGATCGTCTGCCGCTTCGCCTTCAATCTCTCGCTCAGCTTCGCCTGGGAGTACAGCGCCTACTTCCTCGGCATCGCCATCTTCTGCGGTGCCGCCTTCACGCTCAGGACCGGCGGGCACGTACGGGTCAGCTTCCTGACGGCGGCGACGCCCGCGGCGGCGACCCGCATCGTAGAGCTGGCGTGCACCATCTTTGGCGTCGGTGTCGCCGGTTTCCTCGCCTATGCACTGAGCCACTTCGCCTGGCGCTCCTTCGTCACCGGCAGCACCTCGGCGACCATCGACGCAACGCCCCTGGTGATCCCGCAATCCGGCCTGGCGCTGGGCGCCATCCTGTTGGCGGCGCAGCTGGTCGTGCGACTTGCCCGACTGCTCTTGAACCAGCCGCCCGAGGATGCGACAGCGATGGAATCCTACAGTGTCGAATAAGCGCCAGGCCCTGGCGCCGCGAGGGCGGGGCGCGCCGTGACCGGCGCCATCATCGCCACCGTCCTGGGCATGCTCGCCGCCGCGCTGGCGCTCGGCGTCTGGGTCGGACTGGCGCTGTTCGCGGTCGGCATCATTTCGCTCGCCGTGTTCCGCTCGTTGCCGATCGAGAAGCTGCTGGCGCAGATGACCTGGAACGTCACCACCACGCCAGAGCTGGTCGCCCTGCCGATGTTCATCCTGATGGCGGAAATCCTGTTCCGCACCAAGCTGTCGGCGACGCTGTTCACCGGCCTGACGCCGTGGACGACGCGGCTGCCGGGGCGGCTGTTCCACGTCAACGTGCTGGGCTGCACGCTGTTCGCCGCCATCTCCGGCTCGTCCGCCGCCACCGCGGCAACCGTCGGCCGCATCACCTTGAGCGAACTGTTCCGGCGCGGCTATGACCGCGACCTCGCGATGGGCTCGCTGGCCGGCGCCGGCACGCTGGGCTTCCTGATCCCGCCGAGCATCATCCTGATCATCTACGGGGTGCTGGCCGAGACCTCGATTCTGAAGCTGTTCATCGCCGGCATCATTCCGGGCCTGCTGCTGGCGTTCAGCTACATGGTCTACATCGGCATTCGCACCTCGCTAAAACCCTCGCTGGTGCCTGACGAGCGTATCGAAGTGTCGATGCGAGAGCGCCTTCTCGGCCTGCGCCATCTGGGCCCGGTGCTGTTCCTGATCGTCTTGGTGCTGGGCTCGATGTACGGCGGCTTCGCCAGCCCCTCGGAGGCCGCCGCCGTCGGCGTCGTCGGAGCGGTCATCGTCAGCGCGCTGCAGCGGACGTTGACCTTCGCCAACGTGCGGCAGGCCAGCTTCGGCGCGGTCCGCACCATCAGCATGATCGGCCTGATCGTCGCCGGAGCCTATTTTCTCTCCATCGCCATGGGCTACCTCGGGGTGCCGCGACTGATCGCCGGCGAGATCGCCGCGCTGGAGCTGTCGCCGATCACGCTGATCATGATGTTGCTGGTGTTCTACGCCATTCTCGGCTGCGTCCTCGAAGGCATGTCGAGCATCGTCATGACCCTGCCGATAACCCTGACCCTGGTGACCCAGGCCGGCTTCGACAAGATCTGGTTCGGCATCTTTCTGGTGATCGTGGTCGAGATGGCGCAGATCACGCCGCCGGTCGGCTTCAACCTGTTCGTCATCCAGGGCATGACCGGAGAGAAGATCAGCCGCATCGCCATCGCCACCTTCCCGTTCTTCCTGATCATGGTGGCGTTGGCGATGGCCATTACCCTGGTGCCCGAGATCGTCACCTTCCTGCCCGACACCATCCAGCTCAGGGGCTAGGGCAGGGTCTTCAGGATCCGGAACAGGCGCTCGATGTCGGCCTCGTTGTTGTAGAGATGGGGCGAGAGGCGCATCGCGTCCGCGCGCTGGCTGACGTAGACGTTCTCGGCCGCCAGACGGGAGACGAAATTCTCGGGCGGCCCGCCGGGGAAGCGGATGCCGAGGAAATGTCCGGCCCGCTCGTGGCGCGGCGGCACGACCAGGCCCAAGGCCTCGGCGCGCTCGGCGATGGCATCGGTGAAGCCACGCAGCGTCGCCTGCGTCTCCGCCGGCTGCCAGTCCAGCAGTTGCCGCATCGCCGCCACCGCCATCGGCAGCAGCACGAAGTTGGTCGCCTCGCCGACGTCGTAGCGCCTGGCCGCCAGCGGGAACGGCAATTCGTAGCGGCTCAGCCGATTGAACGCCGGCTCCAGGGAGCGGGCGATGCGATTGTATTCGAGCGCGATGCCCTCGCGCCGCTTCGGCGCCACGTACATGAAGCCCAGCGAATAGGGACCCAGCAGCCACTTGTAGCCGGCCGCGACCAGGAAGTCCGGCTCGACCTCGGCGACCGAGAACGGCGCCGCGCCGATCGATTGCGTCAGATCGAGCACCAGCGCCGCGCCGACCTGGCGGCAGCGCCGGCCGACCGCGGCGAGGTCGACGACGGTGCCGTCGCACCAGTGGAAGTTGGGCAGCGCGACCACGGCGGCGGCGGCATCGATCGCCTGCAGCAGCGGCTCGGTCCAGCCGCCGCTTGCCGGCCGGGCGATGCTAACGAGCTCGGCGCCGGAACGCTGGGCCAGCTGCCGCCAAGGCTGCACGTTGGAAGGAAACTGGTCCTCCAGGACGATCAGCCGTTGTCCCGGCTCGGCGGAAAGATTGGCCGCGGCGGTGGCCAGGCCGTAGCTGGCGGCAGGGATGGCGGCTATGTCATCAGCTTCGGCGCCGATCAGCTGGCCAAACAGGCCGCGCGCCTGTTCCAGGTCGTCATAGACCGTGCCGGCGCTGATCTCCCAGGGCCGGACTTTGACCTCGATGCCGCGCCGCCCGGCGGCGGCCACCTCGTGCATCAGTGGCGAATAGGCCGAGCAGTTGAAATAGGCGACGTCGTCCGGCAGCTCGAAAAGGTGGCGCTGGCAGGGGATCATGGTTCGGCCCTCAACCGCTGCCGGCGGCGCGGCGCGGCAGGCCCGCACCATGGACCGGCGTCAGCCAATGCGCGTGCGCGCCATCGCCGCCCCGCAAGGCCGCTTCGTAGCTCAGCCAGGCCAGCCGCGTCAGCGGCCCCGCCTGGCCGTCGCCTAGCACGAAGCCGTCGATGTCGACAATCGGCGTCACCTCATAGCTCGAGCCGCAAAGGAAGGCTTCCTCGCAAAGGTACAGCTCAGAGCGGTCAATCTCGCGCTCGACGACCGGGCGCGCGCAGTCGCGCGCCAGCAGCTGGATCAGGCTGTCCCGGGTGATGCTCTCGAGAATGCCGTGGGTCGCTTCCGAGGTGATGAGCTGTCCGTCGCGCACGGCGAAGAAGCAGGAGCTGGCCGCCTCGGCGACCTTGCCGGCCTGGGTCAGGAAGATCGCTTCGTCATAGCCGTCTTCGCGCGCCTGCATCACGCCGAGGCGGCCGTTGGCGTAGTTGGCGGCGGATTTGATGCGCGGCGGCAGGGTGGTGTCGTCGATCCGCCGCCACGAGCTGACGGCGCAGCGGATCGCCTTCGCTTCGAGGCTGCGGGCGGGCCGGGAGGTAACCGAGCAGGACACGCCGACGGGCCCCTTCTCGCCGGTTTGGCCATGCCCTTCGACAAAAGCGGCCAAGCGGATATGCACATCCTGTCGGACGTCGTTGCGGCGCAAAGTCTCCAGCACGATTTCGTGCAACCCCTCGGGCGTGAAATCGTGCTGAAAGCGCATCAGCCGCATCGAGTGGAATAGCCTGGCGACGTGCCCCGGCAGCCGGAACACGTTGACGTCTCGGCCCTCGCCGTCGAGATAGGCGACCAGGCCCTCGAAAACCAGCGCGCCGTACTTCACCGCACCACTCAGCACATGCACCTTGGCTTCCGCCTCGGGCACGAATTCGCCGTTCAGGTAGATGTACTTACCGCTGCCGGCATAATTGACCATGCCGCCCTCCGCTGAACCGTCCTCAATGCGACGCCAGGAGCGCGCCGCGGCCGCTGATCCGCTCGTTGATGCCCAGTTGCCGCAAGGCGTGCCAGTAGGAAACCGGATTGATCGCCAGCACCGGCTTGCCCAACCAGCGCTCGGCCTCGGCGGCGAGCCGCATGGCCGAGAGGTTGGTGCCGAACTGCACGATCGCCTCGACCTCGTCACCATCGATCTCCAAGAAATGGCGACGCAACTCGTCCTCGCTCACCTCGGCGATGGCGAGCGGCGTGGCACACTTTAGGCCCTTGAAGCGGACCACCTCGAAACCGCGCTCGCCGAGAAAGCGCGTGACCTGTTGGTCGGCGATCGGCTGATAGGGCGAAAGCAACGCCAGACGGCGAACCCCGAAGAGGCGCAGCGCCGCATCGAGCGCGAACGAACCGCCTGTGACCGGCACGCCCGCGTGCCGCTCCAGTTCCTGACGGCGCGCCTCCGAAACGTTGTAGCCGTCCCAGACCAGGACCGAGGACATGCCGACGATGATCAGATCGGGTTTCGCCGTCATCACCCGGTCGACGGCGTCATAAAGCGCCTCATCGACCCTGGCCATCAGGGCGATGAAATCCTCGTCGCTGGCGATCGGCATATTGGGCACCATGATGCGGGCGACATGGTTGGTTACGCCCTCCGGCCTCAGGCACTCGAGGTCTGGCTGCACGATGGTGTTGGTCGACGGCACCACGACCCCGATCTTGGCCCGCCAGCCCAGTGCATCCGGCATCTCGTATCGGTCCTTCCCCGCCTCGCCGCCGCGCCTTGCTGCCTTCCGCCCGCTGCCGTTAATCTGGCACGCGATTTGACGCGGCGCCATAGAGGCTGGTCCCGTTCGGGCCTCAGCCCGATGCCGGCGGTGAACGCAAGCAGGGAGGACCGCGTGCGCTGGCTCAGGTTCGAGCACAAAGGAACGACGGCCTACGGGATCGTCGAGCAAGACCAGGTGCGGCCGGTCGCCGGATCGCCGTTCGACGGCTACAAAAAATCGGGTGCGCCGCTGCCGCTGACCGAGGTGAAGACACTGGTTCCGGTGATGCCCAGGGTCTTCTACGCGGTTGGCCAGAACTACGCCAAGCACGTCCAGGAGACCGCGGCCCTCCTGAACCGCCCGGTCAAGCTGCCGACGCAGCCCGACATCGGCTACCGGGCGCAGAATGCGCTGATTGCCGATGGCGAGGCGATCGTGATTCCGAGGGACGCCGGCGAGCAGGTGCAGTACGAAGGCGAACTGGTCGCGGTCATCGGCAAACAGGTCAAGCACCTGACGCGGGAGAACGCTCTCGACTGCGTGCTCGGCTACACCATCGGCAACGATGTCAGCGAGCGCACCTGGCAGGCCGCGGACCGCACGCTCTGGCGGGGCAAGAACACCGACACCTTCAAGCCGATGGGGCCATGGATCGAGACCGAGGTCGAGCTCGACAGCCTCAAGACCACGGTCCGCGTCAACGGCGAGGTCAAGTGTGCGTTCAATACCAACGAGATGATCTTCGGCGTCGTCGACTACCTGGTGGCGATGACGCGCTATCTGACGCTCTATCCGGGCGACGTGGTCTGGATGGGGACCGACGGGCCGACCGAAAACATCAAGGCGGGCGATGCCGTCGAGGTCGAGATCACCCAGCTCGGCGTGCTGACCAACCCGGTGGTTGGCGAGCGCTGAAGCGGCAAAGCGAGGGCCCGACCCGCGGCCGCGGGTCGGGCCCCGAAGGCTGTCCGGTGGCCGCCGCGTCTACTTGCGCAGGTAACCGTTGTCGAGCCAGATCTTGTACTGATCGCGGAAGCTCTTGTAGCTCTCGTAGGTCTTGGCAAACAGCGGGTCCTTGGCAGACTCTTCGGCGATCACTTCCTCCCACTTGGCCCGGTAGGCGTCGAGGAACTCGTCCGACCAGCGGACCAGGGTGACGCCCTTCTTTTGCAGCTCCTGCATGGCCTTGAACTGCAAGGCCTCGCTGCGGACATAGGACCAGTAGATGCTGTCCCTGGCACCGGTCTCGATCCACGCCTGCTGCTGCGCGCTCAGCGCGTTCCATTGCGCCTCGTTCATCAACAGCTCGGCGATCGAGGCCTGCTGGTGCCAGCCCGGGTAATAGTTGTATTTGGCGATCTGGTAAAACCCGAGATCCAGGTCGATCGACGGCATGGAAAACTCGGTGGCGTCGATAACGCCGCGCTCGAGCGCCGGATAGATGTCGGCCGCCGCCAGCAACTGGGTGGAAACGCCGAGCTTCGTCATCACCCGTGCGCCGAGGCCGAAGAAGCGCATCTTCATGCCTTTGAGCTGATCCACCGAGGTGATCTGAGAGCGGAACCAGCCCGACGATTCCGGCGCGATGGAGGCGGCGTGCAGCGCCTTGAGGCTGTGCTCCTTGTAAATCGAGTGATAGATCTCGTCGCCGCCGCCGTAGTTCAGCCAGGCGAAGTACTCGCCCATCTCCGGCCCGAAGGGCACCGCCGAGAACCAGGCCAGCGCCGGGATCTTGCCGGTATGATAGCCGGCGGTCGTCCAGCACGATTCGATCGCACCTTTGGCCACGGAATCGAAACACTCGAGAGGCGGGATCAAGGCGCCGGGCTCGAAGAACTTGATCTTCACCTCGCCGCCCGAGAGCTGGTCTATCAAGCCCTCGTAACGATGCGCGACCTCGCCGATGATCGACAGCTTGCTGCCGAAGGCGCTTTGCATCTTCCATTTGACGCGCTCCGCCGCGCCGGCGGCCGTGACCAGACTCACGAGGAGCCCGGCGGCGATCGCCGTGACCGCCGCGCTCCGGATTACATCGACCCTTCGCATGATATTTCCTCCCTGTTTGCCACACTGTGGTTTTCATCGCGACTTAGTGAATCATGCGGCCCCCACATGTCCGAATAACGCGGCACCTTCACCCGTCGAGAAACAGCCGTACACGGGCCTACTTGCGCAGATAAACCTTGCCTCACGCCCAGACGCGAAGCATGGCACGCACTACGGAAACGCTACGATATGAAGTCTGAAGTCTTAAGCTACAGGGTACAAAACCGAACGCGGATGCGGCGTTGCGGATCGCGCCGACGCACCTCACAGGCGGACGGCAAAATGAGTGCTTATCCTGGTGCAGTTATTGTGCGGGACTGCGTTTGCCCGCTCTGCCTGACGTCATCTCCCCGTTGCCGCCCCTTTGGCGGCTCCTAGTGTGGCACGCAAATCCGCGCAATTCCAGCGCGGCATGATTGCCCGCCGAGCACAGGCATCGCCCCGGCAATACGGACGCCGATGAAATTTGGAATCGCTGGCCGGCGGCCCAGCTCAGGGCGAAAAGAAATCCGGCCCGCCGCTGGCGGGCCGGACACTTTCAATCGAACCTAACCGGAGAGCTGTCGCTATTTACGCAAGTAGCCGTTCTCCAGCCAGATCTTGTACTGCTCGTGGAATGCCTGGTAGCTCTCGAAAGTCTTCTTGAAGAGCGGATCCTTCGCCGACTCTTCGGCCACCACTTCCTCCCAGCCCTTTTTGAAGGCGTCGAGGAACTCCTGCGGCCAACGGACCAGTTCGACCCCCTTCGCCTGCAGCTCCTGCATGGCCTTGAACTGCAAGGCTTCGGAGCGAGCCTGCGACCACATGATGCTCTCGCCGCACGCGGCCTCGAACCACGCCTGCTGCTGATCGGTCAGCGCCTTCCACTGCGCCTCGTTCATCAACAGCTCGCCGATCGACGATTGCTGGTGCCAACCGGGGAAGTAGTTGAACTTGGCGATCTGATAGAAGCCGAGGTCGAGATCGATCGACGGCATCGAGAACTCGGTCGCGTCGATCACGCCGCGCTCCAGGGCCGGATAGATATCGGCGCCGGCCAGCAGCTGGGTCGAGACCCCGAGCTTGGTCATCACCCGGGCGCCCAGCCCGAAGAAGCGCATCTTCAGGCCCTTGAGCTGGTCGAGCGAGGTGATCTTCTCGCGGAACCAGCCCGAGCTCTCCGGCGCGATCACCGAGCAGTGCAGTGCCTTCATGCCATGCTCGGCATAGATGCCGTTGTAGATCTCGTCTCCGCCACCGTACTGCAGCCAGGCGAAATACTCGCCGACCTCCGGCCCGAACGGCACCGCCGTGAACCAGGCCAGCGCCGGGATCTTGCCGGTGTGATAGCCGGCCGTGGTCCAGCACGACTCGATGGCGCCCTTGGCCACCGAGTCGAAGCACTCCAGCGGCGGTACCAACGCACCGGGCTCGAAGAACTTGATCTTGACGTCACCGCCGGAAATGCGGTCCATCTGGCCCTCGTATCGCGCGGCGACCTCGCCGACGATCGACAGCTTGCTGCCGAAGGCGCTCTGCATCTTCCAGCGCACGCGCTCCGCCGCATCGGCCCCGCCGACGACCCCGGCGAAGACGCTCGCGGTGACCGCCACCACGGAGATGCTCCGTACAAACTCACGCAAATCCATTACAAATCCCTCCCTTCATACCAAAGGATGCTTCACGACGATCTCGCATTGAGACCCGACGCATGCCCTCCGCACCGGCCACGGCACGGCAAGCTCATGCGACGTGGCGATACTGTACACGGCTCCGTTTCCGCAGGCCAAGAGCCTGAGGGCATCCGTGCGTTCCTTGCCGGCGCGCTGGTTCGATCTTATTGCTTGGACGAGCCGTGGTGCATACCGCCGTGGCCCTGTCCCGATCCGCCGTGCCCCGCGGGCCGCATGGCGGTGGCGCCCGCCACACTGACCGGGATTTCGACCCGGCCGGCGCTTTCGAACACCAGGGTCATGGTAAAGCGCGCACCCTCTACCAACGGGCCGTTCAGGCCCATCAGCATGACATGGCCGGCCCCCGGTTCGAGCGTGGCCGTGCCGCGGCCGGCGACTTCGATCTCTGCCACCGGGCGCATCTTCATTATCCCGCCTTCGACCAGGTGCGCGTGCAGATCGGCCCGTTTCGCGACCGGAGTCTCGACAGCCAGCAATCGATCCGCCTTGCCGCCACGGTTGGCGATGGAAAAATAAACCGCTCCGGTCTTGCCCTGGCCGATCGTCGCCCGCGCCCAGGCGTCCTTGATCACGAGCCCGCCGTGGCTGGTCTCCTCGGCAACCGCGGCGCCCGCGATCAGAGCCGCGGCCAGCACGACGACAAATTTCAAGATGCGTCCGGACATCAAGATCTCAAGGCGTCTGACCACGACTGGCAGCCAGACCGACGCCTTCAAAGCGCGGCGCCGGCGCGGATCGCTTCGGGAATCTTGCGCGCAAGATACTGGCCGTCGCTCTCTGCGCCGTGGAAGGCGCCGTTCTCGACCATGACCTTGCCGCGAAGGATCGTCAGCACCGGCCAGGCGGTGATCTCATGGCCTTCCCACGGCGTATAGTCGGTCTCGTGCAGGTCCTCCTTGCGCACGATGCGCTTCTCGCTGGGATCCAGCAGCGTGATGTCGGCATCGCTGCCGGCGGCGAGCGCGCCCTTGCGTGGGTAGAGCCCCATGATCCTGGCGGCGTTCGTGGAAACCAGGTCGACGAACCGCTCGAGGCTGTAGCCGCGTTTCGTAACCATTTCGGTGTGCATGACCCCGAGGCGCGGCTCGACCCCTGAATTGCCGCCGGTGGTGTCGTCGATCCGCTTACCCTGAACCTTGACCGAAAGGCTGCAGCAGACCTCGTCGGTGGCGACGCTGTGGATCGCGCCCTCGGCGGTGCCGCGCCAGAGTGCGGCCTGATCGGCCTTCGACTTCAGCGAGGGATAGGTGTGGTACATCTGCCCGTTCGGACGCTTGTAGTCCTCGGACGAGTACAGCATGTATTGGTGCAGGGTCTCGCCGTAGATCGGGAAGTTGCGGGCGCGGCTCTCGGCGATCGCCGAGACGCCGCTGGCGGCGCTGACGTGCATCATGTAAAGCGCCGTGCCCTCGATGTTCTCGGCCAGCCGGATGACCCGGCGGAAGGAAATGTCTTCCGACAGCGTGTTGTGCACCTCGGCCATGTTCTCGAAGCCGGTGCGGCCCTCGCGGAACAGCTTGTCGTACATGTGCATGACGATGTCGTTGTCCTCGGAATGGATGACCCCGAGGCCGCCCTCGCGGGCCAGCACCTGGAACACCTCCCAGATGTCGCCGAAGTCGACCATGCGGCCGCGACGGCTGGGCGTGATGTCGGTGGTGAAGATCTTCACCGTCGGATAGCCGGCCTGGATCGCCTCCGCCAGCTGGCCCATCAGTTCCGGCGGCGGATCGCCCATCAGCATGATGTGATAGGCGTAGTCGCAATGGCACTTGCCGGCCCAGTCGCCGTCGCGGCGCTCGAGCGTCTGCTGCACGCTCTCGCCGTGCTGCCAGGCGGCGAAGTCGATCATGGTCGTGGTGCCGCCGTAGAGGGCGGCCCGGCTGACCTGGCTTGGCGGCGCGCTCGGCGTCGGCTCGCCGCCCGGCTCCAGGGACGGGATGTACCAGGCGCAATGCACGTGCGGGTCGATACCGCCGGGCATGACGATCTTGCCCGAGGCGTCGATGATGCGGCCGGCGTCGCCGGCCAGGCTGCCCGGCGCGCCGAGGGCGGCGATCTTCTCGCCCGTGATCGCCACGTCCCAATCGCCGACGCCGTGCGGCGTCACCACCTGCCCGCCTTGAATGACCAGATCGAACATCGCTCTCCCCCTCCCGCCTTCGGCTGCAACGTTCAGGCCGCCTGTAGGGCGGCGACCTCCTCGTCCAACATTTCCAACAAGGTCTCGACCCAAGCCCGCGATAGGCCCCGGGTGATCAGCACCACGCGGCTTCGCCGGTCCGCGCTGGGCCAGGCGTCGAGCCAGACCGGCGGATGAAAGACGTGCTGCACGCCATGGATCACCGCCGGTCGCTCAGGCGCCTCGGCGAGCTGGACCAATCCTTTGAGCCTGAGCAGATCACGCCCGCAGTGTTCGCTCAAGGTCTCCAAAAACAACGCCAGGGTAACGGCGCGCACCGGCGCCTCGCGAACGATGACGAAGCTGTTGATCGCCTGGTCATGACGGCTTTCCCCATGGACGTGATGCTGCTCATGGCGGCCTAGCCAGGCGTCGATCCGCCGGCCCGGGCTACGTGCTTCGGCATCGCCGATGCCGAACAGCCGGGCGATGTCGAGCCGGCGGCCGTCATGAATCTCGGCGGCCGGGTTCAACGCCCGCAACCGGCGCTCAAGCATGGCGGGGACGGCTGACAACAAGTCGGTCTTGGTCAGCACCAGGTGGTCGGCCACGGCGGCCTGTTTCACCGATTCCGGGTGCGCGCCCAGCGTCTCCAGGCCGGCAAGGGCATCGACGGTGGCGATGACGCGCTCGAGCCGCAGCGCTTCCGCCAGCAGCGGATCGTTCATGATCACCTGCAGGATCGGCGCCGGATCGGCCAGGCCGGTGGTCTCGATGACAACGCGCTCGAACGCCGGCACATCGCCGCTGCGGCGCCGGGCCAGCAGGTCGCATAGCGTATTGGCGAGATCGCCGCGGATGGTGCAGCAGATGCAGCCGCTGGCCAGTTCGACCACGGTCTCGTCGCTGCTCTCGATCAACAGGTGGTCGAGCCCGACTTCGCCGAACTCGTTGATCACGACCGCGGTATCGGCCATCTCGGGCCGGCGCAGCAGCGCCGCCAGCAATGTCGTCTTGCCGCTGCCGAGAAAGCCGGTGATGACGGTGACGGGGATCGGGCTCAAAGTTCCAACCTCGCGAGGGCTACAGCATACTGCGCCCGGGCGCGCCGAGACCAGAGGCGATGCCTTCGTTGCCAGCCTTGCCCGCGACGTGGGACTATGGCTGCGGGTCGAAGGCAGGGAGGCTGCGATGGACGTTGGCATGATGATGATCTTCGCCAGCTACGGCTGGGAGGATGTCGGCGACGATCAGGTCTGGGACGAGGAGATCAGGCTGGCGCGGATTGCCGCCGACAGCGGCTTCGACGTGCTGTGGTCGGCCGAGCATCACTTCTTCGACTACTCCTTCTGCCCCGACAATATCCAGCTGATGACCTACCTGGCGGCGGTCTGCCCGGATATCGATCTCGGCACGGCGGCGGTGATCCTGCCCTGGCACGACCCGCTGCGGGTCGCCGAGCAGGCGTCCGTCCTGGACCTGCTGTGCAAGGGCCGGCTGCGCCTCGGTTTCGGCCGCGGTCTCGCCCGCCGCGAGTTCACCGCCTTCCGCGGCGCCATGGATGAATCGCGCGGACGCTTCGACGAGGCGGCGCCGATGATCGTCAAGGCGCTTCGCGAGGGCGTCATGGAAGGCGACGGCAAGTTCTATCCGCAGCCCCGGGTCGAGATCCGGCCGCGCCCGAAATACAGCTTCGACGGCCGCATCTATGCCGTCGCCTCAAGCGAGGATTCCGTCGATTCCGCGGCCCGGCTCGGCGGCCACATGGTGATGTTCTCCGACCGGCCGTGGCCGATGCGGCTGCCCGCGATCGAACGCAACCGCAAGAAACACCTCGAGTTCCACGGCCGCCCGGCGCCGGGCATGATGATCACCGATTTCTGCATCTGCGGCCCCGACCTCGCCGAAGCCGAGGACAACGCGCGGCGCTACATGGGCAAGTTCGTCGAGAGCAACTTCCATCACTACGAGTTCCTGGGCGAGCATTTCAGCAAGGTGAAGGGCTATGACGCCTACGCCCAGAAAGCCGCCATCGCCAAGGAGAGCGGCCTCGAGGGCGCGGTGGCGGGCTTCATGCAGGCGGCCTGCTGGGGTACCCCTGAGCGCATCCTGCGCCAGCTTGAGGAGCGCCGCGCGGTGGTCGGCGATTTCGAGCTGAACGTGGCCTGGCGCTTCGGCGGCGTGCCCTACGAGATCGCCGAGCGCGGCCTGAAGCTGTTCGCCGAGGAAGTGCTGCCGGTGCTGAAGAGCTGGCGGCCCGCGCGCGTCGCCCAGGTCGCGGAGTAGCCCGCCGGCCGGGACTCAGCGCGGCGGCGCGACCCGGCCCAGGAACTCGATCACCGAGGCGGCAAAGATGTCGTTGCGGTCGCCGGCGACCATGTGCGCGGCGTCGGCGACGTTGACGTATTCGGCATGCGGGCACTGCTTGAGAAAGCTCTGCGCGCCGGCCTCGCTCAAGACATCGGACAGGCCGCCCCGGACCAGCAGGGTCGGCAGGGTCAGGCGGTCGGCGGCCCGGGCCAGACGCTCGCGGTAGGCCGGCACGTTGGCGCGGGTATGGCGGCGCGCCGGGTCCCAGTGCCAGACATACTTGCCGTTGGCGCCGAGCCGGACATTCTTGGCCAGGCCGTCCAAGGTCCGCGGCCGCGTGCGGTGCGGCTGATAGTTGGCGATCGCCGCAGCCACCTCCTCCAGGCTGTCGAAGCCATCGGGCTTCTGGTCCATGAACGCCTGGATCTTGCGCGAGCCTTCGGGCTCGATCCGCGGCGCGATGTCGACCAGGACCAGGGCCGCGGCCGCGATCCGGCCTTCGCCGACCGCGACCAGGCTGGTGCCGCCGCCCATCGAGGCGCCGACCAGGATCGGCCGGCGGCCGCCTAACCGCTCGATCACCCCGACAAGGTCGTCGACCATCTCGTCGGCGCCATAGGCGCCGTCCGGCGCCCAATCCGAATCCCCGTGGCCGCGCGCGTCGAAAGCGACGGCGTGATAGCCGGCGGCACCCAGCGTCTCGCCCGCCCCCTTCCAGGCGTGGCGGGTCTGCCCGCCGCCGTGCTGCAGCACCACCAGGGGACCGGAGGGATCGCCCCAGGTGTCGCCGGCGATCCTGAGGCCGGCGGCGACGCGCCAGAGATGCATGGGGACGGGGGTACCGGGAAGACGCTGACCTGCACTCATGACAGAACTCTCACCTAAGCCACGATGGAAGCAGTCTACTCCGGGCCCGGAGTCGGCGCGACGATCATCCGACCCGCCCGCTGCCGGGGCGCCAGCGCCGCCCGCACGGTGCGCAACAGACCCGGCACACCGGCATGTTCGGTGACGCGTTCGCCGCCCGGGCGGCCCTCCCGCGCCGGCCGGACGACGCGCACCCGCCAGCGTTGCTGTGTTCCCCGCACCGCCTCGACGTCGACCTCGACGCCATCCGCCGAGCGTAAGGTCGCCGCACCGCCCGCGCCGGGGCTGAGCGCGACCCGGTCCTCGAGACCCCAGACCGCCACGGCACCGGCCAGGAGCCGCTGCAACCGCTCGCCGCTTTGACCCGAGTGCGTCACCAGCGCTATTTTCCCGCTGCCCAGTCCGATCTATCGTCACCTTGGTAGCCGCGCCCTGCGGCGGCGTAAAGGAGCCATTTCATGCCCGAAGCGAAGCCGACCATCGCCGTCCTAGGCGGTACCGGGAATCTCGGCTTCGGTTTGGGCCTGCGCTGGGCCAGGGCGGGTTACGAGGTCATCATCGGCTCGCGCCAGCAGGCCAAGGCCGAGGCGGCGGTGGTCCGGCTGAAGGAGCAATTGGCGGAAGGCAACCTGCGCGGCCTCGACAATCCGGCCGCCGCCGCGGCGGCGGACATCGTCGTTATGACGGTGCCGTTCGCCTCGCACCAGGCCACCATCGAAAGCGTCCGCGACCAGGTGCAAGGCAAGATCTTCGTCGACGTCACCGTGCCGCTGGTGCCGCCCCGGGTGATGCGGGTGCAACTGCCGCCCGGCGGCGCGGCCGGGCTCGCCGCGCAGACCTTGCTGGGCGAGTCGGTTTGTGTCGTCTCAGCCTTCCAGAATGTCGCCGCCGACCACCTCGAAGATCTGCGGCACGACATCGACTGCGATGTGCTGGTCGCCGGCAACAGCCTGGAGGCGCGGGCCGCCGTGATCACCCTGGCCGAAGCGGCGGGAATGCGGGCCTGGCACATCGGGCCGATCGAGAATGCCGCGATCGCCGAGGCTCTGACCTCGGGCCTGATCTTCCTCAACCGGCGCTACGGCATCGACGGCGCCGGCATCCGCATCACCGGCGCGCCGACCCGCGATCCGGCGGCGAAGCCCGACGCCTGAGCGTTGCGGCCTCAGCCATGACGACAGCCAAGCTTGAGATCACCGCTCTTCCCGGCCTGCCGCTGGTGAAGCCGGGCGACGACCTGGCGGCATTGATTCTGCAAGGACTGGCGGCCGCGGAGCTGGAGCTCGCCGCCGGCGACATTCTCGTCATCGCCCAGAAAATCGTCTCCAAGTCGGAAGGGCGCTATGCCGAGATCGCCGCCGTGACGCCTTCGCAGGCGGCGCGCGAGCTGGCCGCGAAGACCGGCAAGGACCCGCGGCTGGTCGAGCTCATCCTCTCGGAATCGAAGCAGGTGCTGCGCCACCGCGCCAACCTGATCATCGTCCTGCACAAGCTGGGCCTGGTGATGGCCAACGCCGGCATCGACGCCTCCAACGTCGAGCCCGGCGGCGGCGAGCGCGTGCTGCTGCTGCCGCGGGACCCCGACGCCAGCGCCGCCCGGCTGCGGGCCGAGCTCGGCGAGCGGACCGGGGCCGAGATCGGCGTCATCGTCAACGACAGCGTCGGCCGCGCCTGGCGGCGCGGCATCATTGGCACCGCCATCGGCTCCGCCGGGCTGCCGACCCGCCTCGACCTGCGCGGCCACGAGGACCTGTTCGGGCGGCCCCTGCTGGTGACCGAGGTCGGGCTCGCGGACGAGCTGGCGGGTGCGGCCTCGCTGTTGCAGGGCCAGGCCGACGAGGGCCGCCCGGTGGCGCTGATCCGCGGCCTTAGCTTCGAGCCCTCGACGGAGACCGCCCGCGACCTGGTCCGCTCCGCCGACGAGGACCTGTTCCGGTGACGACGCCTCGCCGCGTCGTCGCGCTGTCGGGCGGGATCGGCGGCGCCAAGCTGGCGCTCGGACTCGCCCGCGTCCTGCCGCCGGCCGACCTCGTCGTCGTCGCCAACCCCGGCGACGACTTCGAGCACCTGGGCCTGACCGTCTGCCCCGACCTCGATACGCTGATGTACACGCTGGCCGGCCTCGCCAACCCGGAGGCCGGCTGGGGCCGGGCCAATGAGAGCTGGAATTTCATGGCGGCGCTGCAGGCGCTCGGCGGCGAGACCTGGTTCAATCTCGGCGACGGCGACCTGGCGCTGCACGTCGAGCGCAGCCGCCGCCTCGCCCGTGGCGAAACGCTCAGCGCCATCACCGCCGACGTCTGCCGGCGCCTCGGCATCACCGCCCGCGTCCTGCCGGCGAGCGATCAGCCGGTGCGCACCATCGTCGAGACGGCGGATGGTCCGCTTGCCTTTCAGCACTATTTCGTCCGCGACCGGGCCGCGCCCAAGGTCGTCGGCTTCCGCTTCGAGGGCGCCCAGCGGGCGCGCCCGCTGCCCGCGCTCATCGAGGCGCTGTCCGACCCGGCCCTGCTGGCGGTCGTCGTCTGCCCGTCCAATCCCTTCATCAGCATCGATCCGATGCTGGCGATCCCCGGCTTGCGCGACGCCATCGCCCAGGCGGAGGCACCGGTGATCGCGGTTTCGCCGATCGTCGGCGGCCGGGCGATCAAGGGACCGACGGCGAAGATGCTGGCCGAGCTGGGCCACGAGGTGAGCGCCGAGGCGGTGGCCCGGCACTACGGCGGCCTCATCGACGGCTTCGTGCTCGACCACGCGGATGCCGCCCTGGGAGAGCCGGTGCGCTCGCTGGGGCTCGAGGTGCTGGTCATTGACACGATAATGGCGGACGATGCGGCGAAAGAGCGGCTGGCGGCGGAGGTGCTCGATTTCGCCCGGCTCTTGAGCAGGCGCCGCTCCTCGGACTAGCCTCTGGGCATTCGACCCGTTCGTCCCCCTGCTTCGGAACGTCCGGGCGCGCGTGACAAAGGGCGAAGCGGGATGTGGGCCGTTGTGCCGGTCAAGGATATGTCTGACGCGAAGGCGCGACTGGCGCCGGCGCTGAGCCCGACTGAGCGCCGGGCGCTGTTCCGCGCCATGCTGGAAGACGTCCTGTCGGCGCTGTCCCAGGCCGAAGGCCTTGCCGGCGTCGCCGTGGTGACGCGGGATGCCGAGGCGCGGGCGCTGGCCGGCAGGTTCGGCCTGCGCGTCATCGGCGAACGGGAAAACCGCGGTCACCGGGCGGCCGCCGCCGCCGCCGCGCGGTGTCTGGCCGAGGAGGGCGCCGAGGGCATGCTCCAGGTGCCGGGCGATGTGCCGCTGGTGAGCGCGGCGGAGATCGAACGGGTGCTGGCGGCGCACCGGCCGGAACCGGCGGTGACGCTGGTGCCGTCCGAGGACGAGCGCGGCAGCAACTGCCTCGCCGCCTCGCCGCCCGACGTCATCCCCTTCCTGTTCGGCGACGTCAGCTTCCAGCCGCACCAGCGGGCGGCGCGGCGGCGCGGCATCACGCCGACGATCCTGCGCCTGCCCGGCCTCGGCCTCGACATCGACACCGTCGAGGATCTGGCGCGGCTGCTCGCCCGGCCGGGCGAGACGCGCGCGCAACGCTACTTGAAAGAAAGCGGCATCGCCGCGCGGCTGGCGCCGGCGCGGACACACCCGCGGCAGGCGGCGGGGGCCGCGATCGGAGGCGTATCGTGAGGACGGAGCTGCAGGAGCTGATCGATGCCAACCTCGAGGGGCGCCCGCTCGCCGAGGCCGAGGCGCTGCGCCTGGAGGCGGCCGATCCCGCCGCCCTGACCGCGGCCGCCCGGGAACTCCGCGACCGCGGTCATGGGGCGCTCGTCACCTACTCGCGCAAGGTCTTCATCCCGCTGACCCATCTCTGCCGCGACGTCTGCCACTACTGCACCTTCGCGACGCCGCCGAGGCGGGGCCAACCGGCATACATGACGCGCGAGCAGGTGCTCGCGGTGGCGCGGGCCGGCGCGGCCGCCGGCTGCCGCGAGGCCCTGTTCACCCTGGGCGACAAGCCGGAGCGCCGCTACCGCGTCGCGCGCGAGGAGCTGGCCCGCCTCGGCCACGAGACCACGCTCGGCTACCTGGCCGAGATGGCCGAACTGGTGCTCGGCGAAACCGGGCTGCTGCCGCACCTCAACCCCGGCGTCATGGAGGCGGACGAGATCGCCCGGCTGGCCGAGGTCTCGGTGAGCCAGGGCCTGATGCTGGAAAGCGCCTCGGAGCGCCTGTCGCAGAAGGGCCGGGCGCACCACGGCTCGCCGGACAAGCTGCCGGCGCGGCGCCTCGCCACGCTTGCGGCCGCGGGCGAAGCCAACGTCGCCATGACCAGCGGCATCCTGATCGGCATCGGCGAGACCCGGGCCGAGCGCATCCAGGCGCTGCTGGCGCTGCGCCAGGTGCACGCGCAGCACGGCAACATCCAGGAGATCATCGTCCAGAACTTCCGCGCCAAGCCGGGCACCCGCATGGCCGACGCGCCCGAACCCAGCCTCGACGAGCTGTTGTGGACCATCGCCGTGGCCCGGCTGATCTTCGGCCCGGCGATGAACCTCCAGGCGCCGCCGAACCTCAGCCCCGGCGCGCTCGCGCAACTTATCGACGCCGGCATCAACGACTGGGGCGGGGTCTCGCCGGTGACGCCCGACTACGTCAACCCCGAGGCCCCCTGGCCGCACCTGGACAGGCTCAGGGCCGAGACCGCCGCCGCCGGCAAGGTGCTGGCCGAGCGCCTGGCGCTTTACCCTGAGTTCATCGCCGAGCCCGAGCGCTGGCTGCGCCCGCCCCTGGTCACGAAGGTGCTGGACGCGGTCGACGCCGAGGGACTGGCCCGCACCGACGATTGGTCGCCGGGCGAGGCCAAGCCGATCCCGGCGGGCTGGGACGCCGGCCCGCCACGCCCGCGCGGCGACGACGCCATCGGCCGCGTCCTCGGGCGCGCCCGCGACGGTGAGACGCTGAGCGAGGCCGAGGTCGTGCGCCTGTTCCAGGCCCGGGGCGAGGAGATCGGCCGCGTCACCCGCGCCGCCGACGCGATCCGCCAAGAGGTCAACGGCGATGTCGTCACCTACGTCGTCAACCGAAACATCAACTACACCAACGTCTGCTACTACCGCTGCCAGTTCTGCGCCTTCTCCAAGGGCAAGCTGTCGGAGAACCTGCGCGGCCGCCCCTACGACCTCAGCCTGGAGGAGATCCGGCGCCGTACCGCCGAGGCCTGGGCGCGCGGCGCCACCGAGGTCTGCATGCAGGGCGGCATCCACCCTGATTACACCGGCGAGACCTACCTCGAGATCCTGCGCGCGGTGAAGCAGGCGGTGCCCGAGATGCACGTGCACGCCTTCACGCCGCTGGAAGTCTGGCAGGGCGCCGAGACGCTGGGCCTGAGCCTTCCTGAGTTCCTGGCCCGCCTGAAAGCGGCCGGCCTCGGCACCCTGCCCGGCACCGCGGCCGAGGTGCTGGACGACGAGGTCCGCGCCGTGATCTGCCCCGACAAGGTGACGACGGCGCAATGGCTCGAGGTGATGCGGACGGCGCACGGTCTCGGCTTCCGCTCGACCGCGACGATCATGTACGGCCATGTCGAGCGGCCCGAACACTGGGCCCGGCATCTCTTGCGCGTCCGCGCCTTGCAGGCGCGCACCGGAGGTTTCACCGAACTGGTGCCGCTGCCCTTCGTGCACATGGAGGCGCCGATCTACCTCAAGGGCCGGGCCCGGCCGGGGCCGACCTTCCGCGAGGCGGTGCTGATGCACGCCGTCGCCCGCCTGACGCTGCATCCGCTGATCCCCAACATCCAGGCCAGCTGGGTGAAGATGGGGCCGGAGGGTGTGGCCGCCTGTCTCGCCGCCGGCGCCAACGATCTTGGCGGCACCCTGATGAACGAGAGCATCACCCGGGCCGCCGGCGCCGCGCACGGCCAGGAGATGCCGCCCGAGGCGATGGAGGCGCTGATCCGCGGGCTCGGCCGCTCAGCCAGGCAGCGCACCACCGAATACGGCATGCCCTCGAACCGGCGCATCTCCGCCTCGTTCGGCGCCGCGCCGCTGTCGGAGATCGTCAACACGCCGCTCAAGCGCGGCCGCAGCAAGGCCTACGACGCCATGGCCCGCAGCAAAGCCGCGCCCGGCGCCGGCACGGCCGAGTGACGGCAACTGGCGTCGGATTCGCCCCTCGCCCGTCGGCGGGTCCACGCCAAATCCGCTCATTCCCGCGAAAGCGGGAATCCAGTTAATTTCAATTTGTTCGTGGATCCCCAATTCGCGGGAGTGACGGCATAAACGAGAGTCGGTGGATTTCTTCACAGGCGTTGAGCAGGCCTGCGCCCCTCTTCTCAAGGATAACCGCCGGCAGTTCGTTTCACGCGGAGACGCCGGGAAAATTGTGGCCCCAATGTTCCGTGCGGAGACGTTTCTTGCCGCGCATTGCGCGAGCAAATGCCTCCGCGTCCTCCGCGCCTTCGCGTGCCCTTGTCTTGGTCGGACAGGCACGCCCTATGTCAGGGACGAGGGTAATCTTGCCCCTCTCCCCGGGGTATGGAGCCAGAGGCTCCATGGGGGCCCGCGCGAGCGCCGGCGAGCGACGGGGTGAGGGACAGCCGCGCAGCAGCCCCGATGCGAGGGGGCCATCCCTCGCCGCCACCGCTCGTTGCGGAGCCGGCGGCGATGCCGCCACCGGGCGCTGCCGCCATTGCCGGACGCGCGATCAGCGCCACGCCGGCAGCGGCGCGAGCCTGCATGCCCGAATTACCTTGCCGATCGCCCGAGTCGAGCGGTTAAGATCATTTCATATAATTTAATGTCAAATGTATGAGTCTATACCCATATGGGTATTGACTCCCGCGTGTACTTTCCGGTCACATCACACAATCAGGCGGGGCAGAACGATTTAGTTAGGCTTCCATCCATATCTCCGCCGACACCGCCGCTCCTCTTGGTTGACCCTTTCTCGGGAGCGGCCCCGCGGCGCACGCACAGGCATGGCGTCGCCACAAGAGACAGGGGGCAAGACAATGCACGCTTTCAAGCTGATCCTGGCCGCGTTCGCGGCCAGCCTGTTCGCGTTTTCCAGTAGCGTGGCAAAAGCCGGCACGAGCCTTCGCGACGACCGGGACGCGACGCTCACGACGGCCGCTGATGCGCATCTCACTCACCAAGCTAATCACACGTGGGGAGGTACGTCGCTGTGCGCGACAGCCGGCAATCCTGCGCCATCGTCGTGGGAATGGATCGTTGGTACTGAGTTCGCATACATGAACGTACAGGGCATCACGGCGACGGGGCTTCTTTACGCGTACGAACAGCTGTGGGACGATGCGTACCTCGCCGGTGCCAAGATCACCGGCGAAATGCTTGTAACATGCTACGATTCCCTCGCCGGACGTCCGTACTCCCAAGATGTCGAGTTTCTGGTGAAGCTCTCGAGCCTCACGAACGACAAGAGCTACGCCGGCAAGGCCGAAAGTTACTACGCGCGCACGATCGCGGGTTTTCTAACCGGCGACTTGCTCGCCGATTACTATATTGATGCGCGCAAATCGCTCGCCGGCTGGGATCTCGCGTCACAAATCCGCGCGGCGGTCGCCGTCGGCCGGGCCGACTACGCATCGGCCATCGCCGCGCAGCTTATAGCCCGCCGTGCCAACTGGGAGAGCGTTCAGTACAGCGGCTCGGACTATACGCTCATCTCACGGGCGTCGCTTTTGTGGGCTCTCGGAGAGCTGAACGACAAGTTGTTTGGCGATTTCGCCGACGAACTTAAGGCGGCTGTGCTGGGTTCACAGGCTTTCGACGGCTCGTGGGAGGGTGGCGACTACCAGACCACGGCATACGCGCTCCTCGGTCTCGGCACATTGCCACGTCGGCCGGAAGTTCAGCAGGCGATCAGTGACGGTGCCGCATATCTCATCGACACCGAAACAGCGGGCGGCTGGTTCTACGACGGCGACCAGTATGGCGAGGTAAACTCCGAGGCGCTCACAGCGCTCGGAGCGGTGCGGCTGGACAATGGCCTCCACGAGGGCTTTACGGACCCGCTGCCCAATGTGGGCAACGATCACCATCCGGCTGAACCCGCTTCGTGAGAACCGCCAAGTCTTGGGTCAGCGCCGTCGTCTTCGGCCGACGGCGTAGACCTTCGGCGGGCGCTCATTTCGCCCTGCAACCGCGTCGGCGATTGACCTCCGCACTTCTCGGCGTCTCCGGGTGGCTTGACGACGCCGGGCCGCGACGGCGCCTCAGGCGCCGCCCCCCCCTCCGCTCGTCCCCGCGCTGCGCTCCGCGAAGCTTCGCGCAGCGGAGAAAGCGGGGACCCAGCGGCGTTGCCACCGGCTCGCCGCCTCCTGGTTTCCCGCCCTCGCCTGGGCGAAGCCGACCGCGCTCCGCCAGAGCGAAGCCCTGACTTCGCGGCGGCGAGAGTGGCTTCGCTTCGGCGCGGCCTGGTGCGCGGGAATGAGCGGACGACCGGCTTGCCGCGCGCCTCGCGCGAGATGTGTGAATGCCGTGGCCGCTCGCCGACGGGAGCCGCGCGAGCCTCGGCGAGCGCGGGGGTGAGGGGCGGCAACCGCGGCCAGACTTGGGCCCGCCCCCAGGGCCGCGACGGCGACCTCAGGCGCAGCGCACCGTCCGCTTGATCTCGTCTCCGCGCTCTCTTTCGACGACGGCGAGGTCGTGGTCGGCCTGCAGCCTGAGCCAGAGCTTGGCGCTGCCGCCGAAGTAGCGGGCGAGCCGGAGCGCCGTCTCCGGCGTCACGGCGCGCCGGCGCTTGACGATGTCGGCGATGCGCGTCGGTGGCACGCCGAGCTCCAGCGCCAGGCGGTGCGCGCTCAGTCCCCGCGCCGCCAGCTCGTCCTTGAGAATCTCGCCGGGGTGGGTGGCCAGGGTCATCGATCGAGTCCTTCATCGCTCAGTGGTAGGTGATCTCCACATCGCGCCAACCGCCATCCCGCGCCGGCGTGAAGCAGACGGCCCAGGGCAGGTTGACGGTCAACGACCACTGTCCGGCACGGTCGCCGGTGAGCTTGTGCAGCCGGTAGCTCGCCAATCTTGGCAGCTCGTCCAGGCGCTCCGCCGCGGCGAGGAGGTTCAGCACGCGAAGCGCCCGCCTGGCGTCGAGCCCCTTGAAACCCCGTGGCGTGCCGGTCTCGTGCACACGCCGGGTCTTGGCGTTCTTGTAACTCTTGATCACTTAAGCCCATATATACCGTGACGCGGTAAACGGCAAGCGGTAAGCGCCGAGCGGGCCTGCGCGCGTCGGTCTAGGGACCCTACCGCCCCGCCGCTGGCGCCGCCCGCCTGAGCTCGCGCAGCCTGATGAGCATGGCGAGCGTGCGCTCGAGCTTGCGGTCGAGGTGCGCCTCGTAGCGGATGAGGCTCGCGAGCCGGGCCGGATCGTGGGCCGGGCCCAGGCTGAGCGCGCGGATCGCCGGGCGCGCCAGCAGCTCCGTGAAGTGTGCCTCGTGCCGGGCGGCGACGGCGCCCTCAAGGAAGGCGCGGAGGCCGGCCGCGTCGGCGCTGTAGCGGGGCGCCGGTTCATCCTCGAGCGCCGGCGCCTCATCGTCCGCCGCCTCATCCTCGGACACCGCCGTCAGCGCCTGCCGCCACCAGTCGCGCGTCGCCTGGTCCAGCGCGGTGAGCGCCCGCGCGTAGGCATTGGGCGCGCCCGCCCGCAGCACGGCCAGGGCCCGCCGCACGCCATCGCGGGCCCGCATCAGCGCCGCCCGCTCGGCCGCGGCCGCCTCGGGGTCGGCGACCACGGCCGCTTCGACGGCGCCCGCCGCGTGCTGGGCGCTGTCGGGGTAGAAGACCGCGCGCACCGCCTGCTTGGCGCGGGCGGCACCCTCGCGCAGCCCCTCGCCCGCCAGCGCGGCCTCGGCCAGCCTGAGCCGCCGCTTGCGCCAGATGACGCCGGCCAGCTCCTCGACCAGGTGGGCTTCCGTCGGCCCCTCGGGCCGGTGCTCCTCGGCCAGCGCCGCCAGCAGCTCTTCGTACTCGCCGGCGTCCTCCCACGGCAGCACCGTGTGCCGGCTCAGGATGCCGTGCTTGACGGCGTTGAGGCGCCTGAGGGCGTAGCGGAATTCGCCCTCCCCCTCCTTCCGCGCCGTCGCGCGCTCGCTCGAAGCCATGAGCTCTCCTTGTTGCGCTGGCCAGTGCACGCCCCAGACAAGCACGTCGCCGCCAGCCGGCCTTCGACAATGCACGCCGAATTCGGCGGTTTCAGGGCGAAAGCGCCTGACACGCGCGGCACACGTGCGAACTTTATGGGGCCCACGCCTGCGAACACGGCACGCCGACACCGGCAGCGGCAATTTTGCGAAACGAACTTTGCGAACGGTCTCCGGCCCGTACCGCCCCTCGGAAAAGCTGACCCTCACCGCCTGAGCCTGATCCCCGCCTTCTCGCGGTCCCAGATCTCGCCGAGGCGGGATACGGCCTCGGCCTTGAGCTTGTACTTCTCGACCTTCTCGCTCATCGTCCGCGGCAGGTCGGCGCGGAACTCGACGTAGCGCGGCACCATGAAATAGCTCATGTTGTCCTGGCAGTAGGCGATCAGCTCGGCCTCGCTCAAGGCAGCGCCGGGGCGCAGGACGATGCTGACCATGACCTCGTCCTCGCTCATCTCCGAGGGCACGGCAAAGGCGGCGGCGTCCTCCACCGCCTCGTGGCTGAGGATGATCTGCTCCACCTCGTACGATGAGATGTTCTCGCCGCGCCGGCGGATCGCGTCCTTCTTGCGGTCGGCAAAGTAGAGCCAGCCATCGGCGTCGAGCCAGCCCCGGTCGCCGGTGTGGAACCAGAGGTTGCGCCGGGCCGCCAGGGTCGCTTCCGGCATGTTGTAGTAGCCGACCGCGGCGAACCAGGGCTCGCGGTGGCGCAGCACGATCTCGCCGGTCTCGCCCGGGGCCATCTCGAAGTCGTCGTCGTCGACGATGCGCAGCTCGACTTCCGGCCGCACCTTGCCCGCCGAGGCCCACTTTTCCCTCGGGGCGTCCGCCGCCTTCAGGGTGACCAGGCCGAAATCGGTGAGGCCGTAAAGCGAGGTGAAGGTGAGGCCGAAACGGCGCTCGAAATCGTGGTAGATCTCCTTCGGCGTCGGCACCACCAGGCACTGGCGGACGGGATTGTCGGCGTCGTCGGGCCTGCGCGGCTGGGCCCAGATGATGTTGGTCATGGCGCCCAGCGAGTTGAACTGCGTCGCCCCGTGGCGGCGGATCTCGTCCCAGAAGCCGGAGCCGGAGAACCAGCGCGAGATCGCGAACGACGCCTCGGCGCAAATCGCCGGCAGGCAGCTGACCAGCCAGGCGTTGCCGTGGAACAGCGGCAGGCAGGCGTAGATGACGTCGTCCGGCGTGTAGCCATAGCCGAGGGCCGCATCGAAGCCGGCGCTCAGCATGTGCGCGTGCGTCGCCATGTTGCCCTTCGATGGTCCGGTGGTGCCGGAGGTGTAGGAAAGAAAGGCGAGGTCGGAGTGTTTGACCTCGACTTCCGGCGGCGTGTCGGGCGCCTGCTCGAGCTGCCAGTAGTCGCTCACGGGGTGGGCGAACCGCGCCGCCAGCTCCGGTGCCATCGGCCCCGCCTCGTCGAACAGCACCGCCTGGCGCACCTTCGGCGCGCGGGCCTGGATCTCCAGCCAGCGCTCGGCCAGCGAGGCCTCGACGATGAAGGCCTCCGCGTCGGACTGCTCGACGTAGTACAGCAGAAGCTCGCCCTTGGCGGCGGTGTTGATCGGCACGACGCAGGCGCCGAGCTTGCAGAGCGCGAAAAAGAGCCAGAGCTGCTCGGCGCAGTTGTTCATGAACACGGCGATGTTCTGCCCGCGCTCGACGCCCAGCGCGGCCAGGCCGTTGGCGACGCGATTGGAGACGCGCTCGGCCTCGGCATAGCTGACCCGCCGCTCTTCGAACAGCAGGAAGGTCTTGTCGCCGAGCCTGGCCGCCTTGTCCGCGAAGATGCGCCCGAAGACCCGTTCGCGCATGGGATGGACGTGCATCGCCGCCGGCCCGGTCAGCTGCCCAGGGCCTCGCGGAAACGGCGGATGGCGTCGATATGGGCGTCCGCGCCCCTGAGGCCGGCGCGCATCGTATTGATCGAGACGTGGCTGCAGCCGGCCCGCTTCAGGCCCGCCGCCGCCGCCGCCCACTCGTCGGCGCCGCGATCGCCGATCGGCACCCAGGATTCGACGCCGAAGGCGGCCGGGTCGCGGCCGTGCTCGGCGACCAGCTGGCGCATCCGATCGATCATCGCCCGCTTCTCCTCGAGCGGCGCCGGGCGTGGCATCCAGCCGTCGCCAAGCCGGGCGGCGCGCCTCAGCACCGGTTCGGCATCGCCGCCGAACCAGACCGGGATCGGCCGCTGCACCGGCAGCGGCCGGATGCCGGCATCGGTTATGCGATGCCAATGACCCTGGAAGGTGATGGTCTCGTGCGTCCACAGCTGACGCATCACCTCGACCTGCTCCTCCGAGCGCCGGCCACGGTCATGGAAGTTCTCACCCAGCGCCTCGTATTCGACCGCGTTCCAGCCGATGCCGATGCCGAGACGCAGCCGGCCGCCGCTCAGCACGTCGAGCGCCGCCGCCTGCTTCGCCACCAGCGCCGTCTGGCGCTGCGGCAGGATGACGATGCCGGTGGCGAACTCGATGCGTTCGGTGAGGCCGGCGAGATAGCCGAACAGCACGAAGGGCTCGTGAAAGATGTCCTCGGAAGAATACGGGCCGCGCCAGTCCGGCCGGCTCGCCTTGTTGGCGCCCAACACATGGTCGAAGGCCAGGATGTAGCGGTAGCCCAGATCCTCGGCCGCCTGCGCGTAGTCGCGAACCTTGGCCGGATCGTCACCGATCTCGGTCTGCGGAAAGACGACGCCGATGTGCATGCCCGCTTCCCTCCCTGGCTTCTTCTCGACCTTGCGGATAAGCATAATGCATGGCCGCGGCGATCCGAAGACCCATCGCTTGACGGCGCCGGCCAGCCCTGGACAATGATCCGGGCATCATCGCGGGGGAACGGACATGGACTTCGGCTTCAGCATGCCGACGCGCGGACCGCTGGCGAACAAGCGCGACCTGGTCGAGATCGCCCGCGCCGGCGAGGCGCTGGGCTTCAGCTATCTCGCCATACCCGACCACATCCTGGTGCCGAGGCAGATCGACTCGCGCTATCCCTATTCGCAAGAGGGCGACTGGCCCGGACGGGTCGGCGGCGAATGCCTGGAGCAGCTGACCCTGATGGCCTGGCTCGCCGCCGCCACCGAGAAGGCGAGGCTGCTGACCTCGGTGATGGTGGTGCCCCATCGCAAGCCCGTGCACACGGCCAAGATCCTCGCCACCATCGACGTGCTGTCCGGCGGCCGGGTCGTGCTCGGCTGCGGTACCGGCTGGCTGCGCGAGGAGTTCGAAGCGATCGGCACCGAGCCCTTCGAAGCGCGCGGCCAGGTGACGGACGAGTACATTCGCGTCTTCAAGGAACTGTGGACGAGCGAAAATCCGTCGTTCGCCGGCGAATACGTCAGCTTCAAGGACATCAGTTTCGAGCCCAAGCCGGTGCAGCGGCCGTTGCCGATCTGGATCGGCGGCGAGAGCGGACGGGCGCTGAAGCGGGCCGCGAGTCTGGGCGACGGCTGGTATCCGATCGGCGCCAACCCGCGCGATCCCCTGAACACGGTGCCGCGCTACGCGGCGGCGCTCGAACGCCTGAAGCGGCATGCCGAGGAAGCCGGCCGCGATCCGGCCGAGATCGCCCTCGCCTTCTGGGCCAACTGGCCGGGCAACGCCCATCCGATCGAGATCGAGGACGGCCAGCGCTTCATCATGACCGGCAGCGCCGAGCAGATCGCCCAGGACATCGCCGGCCTCGGCGCCCTCGGCGTCGAGCACGTGCTCTTCAATTTCCAGCGCCCCAGCCTGCCGGAAATGCTGGAGGCCATGCAGCAATTCATCGAAGACGTCAGGCCGAAGGTCCCAGCCTGAGCGCAAGGAGGCACGCCATGGATTTCGGATTCTCGCTGCCCACGCGCGGGCCCCTGGCCAACGCCCGGGACATCGCCACCCTGGTCAAGCGCGGCGAGGCGCTGGGCTATGAATACCTGACCGTTTCCGACCATATCGTCATCCCGAAGTCGGTGGCGCCCGAATACCCCTATGCCAAGGACGGCCGCCTGGTCGCCCCGGACAACTGGATGGAGCAGCTGAGCGTGCTGGCCTGGATCGCGGCGCTGAGCGAGAAGGCCCGCCTGCTGACCTCGGTGATGGTGGTGCCGCATCGCAATCCGGTGCACACGGCGAAGATCCTTTCGACCATCGATGTGCTCTCGGGCGGCCGCGTGGTGCTCGGCTGCGGGGCCGGGTGGATGCGTGAAGAGTTCGAGGCCCTGCAGACCCCGCCGTTCGATGAGCGCGGCAAAGTGACGGACGAATATTTATCTATTTTCAAAGAATTATGGATAAATTCTCAACCAAGGTTCGAAGGCCGATATGCGCGTTTTCGCGACATCGCCTTCGAACCGAAGCCGGTGCAGAAGCCGCACATCCCGATCTGGATCGGCGGCGAGAGCGGCGCCGCCTTGAGCCGAGTGGTCAAACTGGGAGACGCCTGGTACCCGATCGGCGCGAACCCGAAATTCCCGCTGGCGACGGCCGAGTTCTACGCCGCCCGGGCCCGCAAGCTCGACGCCATGGCCGAGGCGGGCGGGCGGGATCCGGCGACGATCGACCGGGCCTACGTCGCCAACTGGCCAGAGACCGGCGGTCCTTTTGCGCTGGAGGATGGGGGCCGGTTTCTGTGCACCGGGACCGCCGAGCAGCGGGCCGAGGACATTCAGCGCCTTGCCGGCCTCGGCGTGCGGCACATGTTCTTCAATTTCCTCTCGCCAACCATAGAGGAAACCCTGGAGCGCACGGAACGCTTCGCCGCCGAGGTGCGTCCGCTCGTCACCGCCTGACACGGCTTCGCCCGCGCCCTCGCTTCAGTCGCGGTCGGCCTCGAACAGGCCGCCGCCGCGGGCCTCGCTACCGTAAAGCGGGCACGAGCTGTCGCCCTCGCACCAGTATCTCAGGTAGTCGCGCCAGTACTTTCGAATGACGTGGTTATACGGGATTTCCTGCCGCACCGGGCGGTACAGCGCGTCGTAGGCATTGATCGCCAAGAGGCGGGGCAGGCCCTCGGTGGTGGCGGCGAGCGGCACGACGGCGAAGAACAGGCCGACATAGATGACCGCCGCCGCGGCCAGAATGAAGGCGGAGGCCTTGAAGATACTTCGCAACGCCGTCTCCTGCTGCCCTGCGGGAAGATCCGCAACCACGAATCCGCGACGCCATATTGACACAACCGGCTCCGCTGTTGATCGACCGGCGGCTTGCCGACAGGGCACCGCTTCAAGTCCGGGCCCCGGCGGCATAGGATTGGCTCCGAGGTCGGGCGCCCGACTGGTTGAGGGGGGCGAGCGTTGATCAGACTCGAGCCGCGGCGCCAGCACTCGACGCTGATGGTCTATTTGGCGCCGGTGCTGGCGGTAGGGCTGACCCTGTTGCTCGGCATTGCCGCCTTCTCCCTTATGGGCAAGGATCCGCTCGCGGTCCTGCATGCCTTCTTCGTCGAACCGGTCAGCACGCGCTACGGCCTGACCGAGCTGGGCGTCAAGGCGGCCCCGTTGATCCTTATCGCCGTCGGTCTCGCGGTCGGCTTTCGGGCCAACGTCTGGAACATCGGCGCCGAAGGCCAGCTCACCGTCGGTGCCATCGCCGGTGGCGGTATCGCCATCTATTTTCACCAAAGCACCAACCCGGCGCTGCTGCCGGCGATGCTGGTGGCGGGCGCCGGCGGCGGCATGCTCTGGGCCGCCGTCCCGGCCTGGCTCAAGACCCGCTTCAACGCCAACGAGATTCTCACCAGCCTGATGCTGAGCTACGTCGCCGTACTGCTGTTGAGCTATCTCGTGCACGGTCCGTGGCGCGACCCGGCGGGCTATAACTTCCCCGAATCAAGGATCTTTCCAGCCGCCGGCACCATGCCGCTCCTGCTGGCCGAGAGCCGGCTGCACCTCGGCTTGGTCCTGGCCCTGCTGGCGGCTTTCGGCTGCTGGTTGCTGCTGGCGAAGGCGTTCCTCGGCTTTCAGCTTCGCGTCATCGGGCTGTCGCCGCGGGCGGCACGCTATGCCGGCTTCTCCGAGCGCCGCCTGATATGGTTCGCGCTCATGCTCAGCGGCGGCCTGGCGGGCTTTGCCGGCGTTTCCGAGGTGGCCGGACCGATCGGTCAGCTGTTGCCGACGATCTCGCCCGGCTATGGCTTCACCGCCATCATCGTCGCCTTCCTCGGCCGCCTGCATCCCCTCGGCGTGATCCCGGCCGGTCTGGTGATGGCGCTGACCTATCTCGGCGGCGAGGCGGCGCAGATCACCGTCGGGCTGCCGGCGGCGGTGACCGGGATCTTTCAGGGCGTGCTGCTGTTCTTTCTGCTGGCCTGCGACGCGCTGACCTATTATCGGCTGCGCTTCGGTCGGCCGACGTTGCCCGAGCGCCACGCGACATGAGCGAGATCGCCTGGCTGGTCCCGGTGGTGTTGACCGTGATCACGGCCTCGACGCCGCTGCTGCTGGCGGCGACCGGCGAACTGATCACCGAGAAGGCCGGCGTCCTCAATCTCGGCGTCGAGGGCATGATGCTGGTCGGGGCCATCGCCGCCTTCGCCGCTGCCAGCGCCACAGGCAGCGGTGCGCTGGGGATCTTGGCTGGGGCACTCTGTGGGGCCTCGCTGGCGCTGGTGTTCGCCGTGCTGACGCTCTCGCTCTATGCCAACCAGGTGGCGACCGGGCTCGCCCTGACCATCTTCGGCATCGGCGCCAGCGCCATGGCGGGTGCCGGCTTCGTCGGCTTCGCCCTGCAGCCGCTGCCGCAACTGGCATTGCCTTACCTGAGCAGCTTGCCGGTCGCCGGGCCAATCCTGTTCGGGCAGGACGTCCTGGTTTACCTCTCCTTCGCGGCGCTGGTCGCGGTCGCCTGGTTCCTGGCCAGGACGCGGGCCGGCCTGATCCTGCGGGCGGTGGGCGAGGCGCCGGAATCGGCTCACGCCGTGGGCCATCCGGTGATCCGCGTGCGCTATCTGGCGACGCTCTTCGGCGGCCTCATGGCCGGCCTCGCCGGCGCCTATCTCTCTCTCGCCTACACGCCGATGTGGGCGGAGAACATGACCGCCGGGCGCGGCTGGATCGCCGTCGCCCTGGTGGTCTTCGCCACCTGGCGGCCGTGGCGGCTGCTGCTCGGCGCCTACATGTTCGGCGCCATAACCATCCTGCAACTGCATGCCCAGGGCGCCGGGATCCACCTGCCCTCGCAGTTCCTCTCCATGCTGCCCTACCTCGCCACCATCCTGGTGCTGGTGCTGATCTCGCGCGACCGCGCCAAGATCCGGCTGAACGCACCCGCCTCGATCGGCCGGGCTTTCCGGGCCGAGCACTGAGAAGCTCGATCAGTCGGGATCTCGCCCGGAACCGCCAGTCGCCACCAGGCGCACCCGCGCCGCGGCGCGCCGTCCGTGGGCATCGAGCACGACGATTTCTGAGAAGCCGGGGCCATCGGGCCGCCAGGCCGCCGTGCGCGACCATCGCGAGGCCGGCAAGGGGCGGCCGTCGACGAGCCAGGTCAGCGGCCGCTGCCCCCCTTCGGCCTGCAACGGCAGCGACGCCAGCCCCTCCCGCCAGTGCACCATGGCGCGGTCGAGCGGGAAGACGATGCGCAGCGGCGCCCCCGCCTGCGGCGGTGCGCTGTGCCCCCTGGCGTCCAGGCGTTGCAGGGCCGGCGGCAGGGCCAGCGCTTCCAGCAACAGGCCGCGGAGCGGCGGCGGCTTGGGCGGCTCGCTCGCCGGCAGCAGCTCGAACACCTGCAGCAGCAGCGGTGCGGCCGTATTGGCGCCGTAATGGCCGGGATTGGCGGCGCCATCGGGCCGCCCCACCCAGACGCCGACGGTATGCCTCGCGTCAAAGCCAATCGCCCAGGCGTCGCGAAAGCCGTACGAGGTGCCGGTTTTGAAGGCGATGCCGCGGGCGCGCCTGCGTTCGACGTCGCTCAGCCGGCTGGTCGGCGGCGGCGTCTGCCGGAGGATCTCGCCGATCTGCCAGCGCGCTTCGGCCCGCATCAACGCCTCCGCCGGCCGCGCGGCGGGTGCCGCGCTTCGATAGCTGAGCGGCAGCACCCGGCCGTCATCCGCCAGCGCCGCGTAGAGCCGTACCAGGTCTTCGAGCGTGATGCCGATCCCGCCGAGCGCCAGTGCCAGGCCCGGCACCGCGTCCGCCCCGGCCAGCGCCAGGGTGATGCCCTCGCGGCGCAGACGCTCGGTGACCGCCACTGGCCCCAACCGTTCCAGCACCGCCACGGCAGGGACGTTCAGCGACAGCCGCAGGGCCTCGGCCAGCGTCACCTCGCCGTGGTAGCTCTGCATGAAGTTGGTGGGGGCGTATTCGCCGAACTGCCGCGGCGCGTCCTCGACCACGGTCGCCGGGTGGGCCAGGCCGCGGTCAAACGCGAGACCGTAGATCAGCGGCTTCAAGGTCGAACCGGGCGAGCGCAGCGCCGTGACGGCATCGACCTGGCCGTCGCGGTCGTGATCGCGGAAATCGGCCGAGCCGACATAGGCCCGCACCTCCCGGCCGGCGTGCTCGACCACCAACACGGCCAGGCTGACCCGCGGGCCGAGGTCACTCGTCCACAGCCGCGCCCGCGCCTCCAGGCGGCGCTGCAGATCGCCGTCGATCGTCGTCTCGACGCGGGCCTCGCCCTCGGCCGCGGTCAGCAGGCGATCGGCCAGGTGCGGGGCCAGGAACGAGGCCTGCCGCAGCCGCACCGGCACCGGCTCGGCCTTGGCCATGGCGATCACGTCGGCGGCAAAGCCGGCGCGCGCGCCGGCCCGCTCGAGCACCGCATTTCGCGCCGCCGCCGCCCGCTGCGGATGCCGGTCCGGGCGAAACCGGCTCGGCGCTCTCGGCAGCGCCACCAGCAATGCGGCCTCGCCCGCCGTCAGCTTCGAAGGCGGGCGGCCGAAATAGGCGGAGGCAGCGGCGCCGACGCCTTCCAGGTTGCCGCCGAAGGGCGCCAGCGTCAGGTAGATGTCCAGGATCTCGCGCTTGCTGAAACGGCGTTCGAGTTGCACCGCGCGGAACGCTTCGATCAACTTGGCGCTGAGGGTGCGGCTGCGCGGCTCCAGCAGCCGCGCCGTCTGCATCGTCAGGGTCGAAGCGCCCGAGACGATGCGGCCGTTGACGACGGCCTGCGCGAGGGCGCGCAGCACGGCCAACCCGTCGACTCCGGCATGGCGCCAGAAGCGCTTGTCCTCGAAGGCGATCAGCATCCTCAGGTAGTGCGGGTCGACGTCCTCGGACCGGGTGGTCAGCCGAAAGCTGCCCTCGGCCGTCAAGTAGGTGCGCAGCGGCCGGCCGTTGCGGTCGACCACCTGGCGCGAGTGCGCCTCCAGCCGCGACAGGTCGGGCGGATAGGCTTGGTCCAGCGCCTCGAACGCCAGCCCGGCAAGTACGGCCAGCGCCGCGACAGCGGCCGCCGCTGCGGTCACCAACCGAAGCCGCCGTCCGAGACCGGACACGCTCACCGCCGGATCGTCGCCGTTCCGGCGGCGAGACGGCCGTTGTACTGCGGCTTGTACATGTCCTCGACGAAGCTGCCGGGAAGCACGAAACGGCCTGGAGTCACGGCACGCGCCAGATAGGCAACCGCGAACCTGCGCTGGCTGCCGTAGAGGTTGATCGCGGCGACGTAACGGTCATCGCGCGCCGCCTCGAAAAGCGTCGGCGTCAGGGCCGGCAGGAAGGCGAGGCCGCGCTTGCCGTCGTCACCGCCGATGGCGGCATTCTCGATCTCGAAGCCGGCCGGCAGCAGATCGACGACCAGAGCCTCGTGGTCGCTCTTCAGGCGCGCCTCGCCTTCGATCAGCACCACCACCTGGTCGTTCTGCCGCAGACTGTCCAGGGCGACCGCAGCGCCATCGATGGTGAAGAAGCTGCGCCTGAGCGCGAAGCCGTTCTCGGCCGCCGGCGGCTCGACACTGGGCACGCCGCGCCGGCTTTCGATCACCCGAAGCGGGCCGGCGCCGGCATTACGCACGCGCAAGCCGTCGACTTCGTCCGCCCGCAGCTGGCGCCGGTGCGGCGAGGACCGCGGGCCGATGGCCTGGCCGTCGACCTCGACGCGCAGCGCCGCGTCGACGCCGGTGACGGCCCGCGCCGCCAGCAACAGCCAGGCCTGCTCCTGAGTGGAGAAATAGTCGGTGCGGTCGAACTGGCGCTCCAGGGCTTCGACCAGCCCCTGGCTGCGCGCGGGCGAGGCCGCGACCTGGGCCAGCAGGGCGGCGATCGCGGCGCCATCGCGCAGGTCGGAGCCGTAGTCGTGAATGTCCGCATCCGGTGGCCTGCGCTTGCGGATCGCCGCCTCGAACAAGGCCTCGGCCCGCCTCGCCTCGCCGACCACGGCCAGCGCCGCGGCGGCATGGCCAAGCCCCAGGCGGGTGCGGATACCGTCCGCGTAGTTGTCGACGAAGTAGCGCACGTCGCTCGCCTTGACCGCGCCGATGCGGGCCAGGACGTACAGCGCGTAGGCCTGGGCATAGAGGTCACGACCGCCACGACGTCCCGCGAACCGCTGCAGCCAGGCTCGGCCCTGCTCGTAGGCCGCCGGCGGCACGTCGAAGCCGCGCTCGCGCGCCTGGGTCAGGAAATCAAAGACATAGGCGGTCAGCCACGGATGCGCGTCGTTGAACGATTGCCAGGGCCCGAAGGCGCCGTCGTAGCGCTGGCGATCGAAACTGCGGCGGATCGCCCGATCCACCGTGCGATGCAGGTCCAGGCCGTCGGCGCTCTCGCCCCAACTCTCGGCCAGATCGGCGGCGTAGAGCAGCGGCAGCGCCTGCGAGACCGTCTGCTCGGTGCAGCCATAAGGGTAGAGACGCAGCCCAGCCAACAGCGCCGGAGCGTCGAATTCGGGCCGCGCCGATACTGCGACCGTGGTGGTCAGTGTTCCCGGCAGGAAGGCATCGGTCACCGTGCCGACTCCGGCGATGGTCTGTCCCGGCTCCAGGACGGTAACGTGACGCTGGGTGACGCTGGACCAAGCGGAACGGACAGCGATGTCCCAGGCACGGACCACCTCTCGCAGGCCGGGCGCCGAGGCGGTCAACCTGATATGACCATCGCCCACCCCCGTGCCCTTGAGGGCGAAGGCCTGCTCGCGCCGTTCCTGATCGGCCAGTTCGATTCGCAGCCGCTCTTCGCCGTCGATGGCGATCGCCCCGGCGGCGGACAATACGGCATCGACCGTGATCGGCCCGCCTGACAGATTGTGCAGGCTTAACGTCGCCTGCGCCTCGTCGCCGGGCGCGAGAAAGCGCGGCAGCAGGACTTCGGCGATCAGCGGGTCGCGCACGACGAGATCGGCTTCGCCGGCGCCAAGCAGCCCGGCCCCGTAGGCCACCGCCATCAGCCTGAGCCGGCCGTTGAAGTCGGGCAGGTCCAGGGTCACCTCGGCCCGCCCGTCGGCATCGACCGAGATGTCGCGCCGGTAGAGGGCCACGCTTTTGACGGTCCTGGTGCGCGGCCCGGCGACGTTGTCGAGCACCATCGCGGCATCGCCGCCGCTGCGCAGGCGGCCGACCTGGCCGGCGGCGGCGCTGATCAGACGGCCATAGAGATCGTAGATCGAGACGCCCAGGCGGTGCTGGCCGTAATAGTGCTGGCGCGGGTCGGGCGAGGTGAACGCGGTCAGTCGCAGGATGCCTTCATCGACCGCAGCCAAGGTCAGTCTGAGATCGCGCCCGGCGGCCCCGGTCAGGCGCAGGGGGATGGTCACCGGCCGCCGCGGCAGGGCCGTCTCGGGGGCCTCGATGCTTACCGCCACCTCGCGCTTGGCGCGGTCGATCGAGAACCAGGCCAGACCCATGGCGCGGCGCGGCAGCAAGGTCGGGGTGCCGTCGTCCGGCCTGAGCGCGGTCACCGACAGATAGGCGCCCGGGCCCCACTCACGGTCGACGGCGAGACTGATCTCCGTCCCCTCCGCCGGCAACGGCAGGGTTTCCACGTGATGCAGCCGGTCGCTCATCACCACCACGACGGCGGTGCCGGCAAACGGCGCCTTGACAAAGGCCCTTAGGGACTCGCCATGGCCGAGATCGGGCGTCCGCAGCGCCAGGTCGAGAGCATCGGGCACATCCGGCAACTGCGAAGAAGCCCACCAGCCGACATAGAAGCGATAGCTGGCGGCCGCATCGCCGCCGAGATCGGCGATCTCGAAACGGTAGCGGCCGTCGCCCAGCGGCCGTTCGAGGCCGCCCCTGCCCTGACCATCGAGCGCCAGCTCGCCGGCGGCGACCAGTTCGTCGCTGACCGTGACGCGGCTCTGCCACTGCCCGCCGCTCTGATACCAGCTATAGTCGTAGTGCTCGCGGATCCACTGATAGGCGATGCGGCGCCCGGGCACGCCCGTCGCTTCGTGGTCGAGCGCCACCAGTTCGAAGCCGGCAACCTCGCCCGCACCGAGCCCGCCGACCCGGCGCGGCCGCAGTCCAATCTCCACGGCCCGAGTGCGCAGCGGCAGGCGGGTGACGGCACTGACCGGGCGGCCGCCGACATCGATCAGCGTCGCCCGCACTTCCGCCAACAGCGGGTGCGTGGTGTCCGGTACGGCGTCGAGCGCGAGCTCGAAGTGGCTCTCGCCCGCCCCGTCGGTCGGCGGTGCGGCGAGACTCAGACGCTGCGGGCGATAGGGCTCCTGCACCAGGCCGAAGGTGAATTCGGCGAAGGCCGGATAGGGCTTCGGGTTGCGGCTCAGCGTCGCCTGTGCCTCGATCTCAAGGCCGGCCGCCGGCGCGCCGTAAAAGAAGGCGCCGCGCAGCTTCAGCTCGGCCCGCTCACCGACCGCAAGGCTCGCCGCTTCGCTTGTCAGCTCGACTTCCAGTCGCGGCGGCACGAAATCCTCGACCAGGAAGTCGACGCTGCCGACCGGCGCGGCTTCGGCGTCCAGATAGGCGCTGGCGCTCCAGGTGCCGGCCCGCGCCGTCTCGGCCAGGGGCACTTCGAAGCCATAGCCGCCGAAGCCATCGCCGCTCGCCGCCTTGACGAAGACCTCGGTGCCGCCCGGGTGACGCACCTTGACGGTCAGCGGGATCGCCGCCATGGCCAGCGCGCGCTGGTCGCGCAGCAGGATGCCGAGATGCACGCTCTCGCCCGGACGATAGACGCCGCGGTCGGTATAGAGGAAAGCGTCGGCCGCCTGCGGCGCCGGCCGGCCGGCGACACCGCGCTCGCTCAAGTCCAACTCGCTGCCGGCCAGGCGCAGGAAATTGTAATCGCCGTCGCCGTGACGGGCGACGACGACCGCCGCCCGGTCGCCGCCCCGGCCGCGGACGAAGCCGGGGGCGAAGCGGATCATGCCGTCGGCATCGCTGCGCGCGGTCGCCAGAAGCGTGTTGTTGCGCGCCACCAGGGTGAGCTCGGCCGCGGCCACGGCCTCGGTGGTGGCCAGCGAGCGGACCAGCACGTGCAAGCCGTCCTCGCCCTCGAACGCGGTCAGGCCGAGATCGGAGACGACCAGCCACTGCGTCGCCTGGGCCTGCCAGCTGCGCCGGCCGTCGTCATCGGGTGGCGAGCCGACCAGTGCGTAAATGCCCGGCTTGCGCGGCCCCAGGACCTGGCTCACCGGCAGCAACGTTACCACCTCCTCGTTGCGGCGTTCCGCGACTTCGACCTCGCCGCGCCAGACCTCGGCCCCGGCCCAATGACCAAGCTGGTTCTGCTGCCCCCAATTGATATCCTCGCCGATCATGCCGAGACCGATGACATTGGCGAGGTTGCGGTCGTCAACGCGGTAGAGCGCCAGGAAAACCCGCTGCAGATTGACGGTGGTCATCGGCAGCGTGTCCTTGCCCGCCACCGGCAGGACGTATGCTCCGCGCGTGAAGGCGACCCTCTCGGCACGGTCCGGCACGGTGAACTGACGTCGCGCCTCGGCGTAGAGTCGGCCGCCGGCAGCGCCGGTGACGCCCGGCTTGACCAGCAGCTCGAGCTGGGCGCCATGACGCAGGCCGCCGATGCAGATTTGCCGCTCGCGCGCGCTGATATCGACGTCCTGCGCCGGTTCGAGCACGATAAAATCCTCTGGCGCCTGGCGCACCCGGCGCGTCAGCTCCTGGCTGAAGACGACGCACGCGCTCGGGCGCGGCCGCTCGACATCGATCGCGACGTCGGTGACCTGCAGGCGGAGGCGCTCCAACAGTGTATCGTAACGGCGCTGGCGCTCGTCATCCGCGGCCAGCTCGTTGGCCAGGCGGTAGAGGTTGATGGCCTCCCGCACCTCCCCCGCCGCCAACGCCGCCTCCGCCATCAGCGCCAGCGCCGAGGCGCGATGCGCTGCTTCCCGGCCCTGGCGCCAAACCGGATAGGCGGCATCGGCGGCGTCATCGAGCTTGCCGGATTGCAGGTAGCTCTGCGCCAGCTCAAGCCAAATCGCGAGGTCTCCGGGGCGTTCGGCCAGCCGCAACTCGCGGAAGTAGCGGCGGCGGAACGCCTCCGGCTTCTCGGGCAGAAACAGCTCCTCGAGCCTGGCGTCCACGCCCGCCACCGCCTCTCCGGCCAGCATCGCCCGCAGACGTTCCGCAAGGGCACGGAAGCGATCCTCGAGCCGCGCCACCGAGCCCGAGCGGTCCGGCACCGTGAAGGCAGGATCGATCAGGACTTCGGCCTGTTGGGCCTGGGCCGGGCCGAAAAGCGGCAAGAACACGAGCAACAACGATGAAGCAAAAGCCCGCATACTGGTCCACCCCCACAGCGGCCGAGACGACGAGACGCCCAGGCTCAACGGCGATTGTGAAGAAATCCAGGCAATGGTGGGACAATATTTTGGCGTTGCCCCTTGGCAAGCAGGTCGGCCACGGCCCAGACTCCGCCGTTCCGCAACAACAGGAGCCCGGCGATGCAACGCGGACAGGTTGTCTTCACGGCGATGGAACGCGTCGTTTTTGGCCAGCCGGCGGCAGAGGCCGTCGTCGCCGAGGCCGACCGTTTGGGCGCCCATGCGGTCTTCCTGCTGGTCAGCGGCAGCTTGAATCGCGAGACCGATGAGGTCGAGCGCCTGGCCACGGCGTTGGGCAATCGCTTCGCCGGCCTGCACGACGAGATGCCGGCGCATTCGCCGCGCGAGGCCGTCATAGCCTGCGCCAACAAGGCCCGCGAAGCCGGGACGGATCTGCTGGTCACCTTCGGCGGCGGCTCGGTCACCGATGGCGGCAAGGTGGTGACGATCTGCCTGGAGCACGACATCCAGGACCTCGACGGCCTCGACCCCTTCCGCACCGTGGTCGACGACCAGGGGGTTCGCCACATTCCGCCCTATGCCGGCCCCAAGGTGCGCCAGGTGACGGTGCCGACCACGCTGTCGGCCGGCGAGTTCAACGCCCGCGCCGGCTGCACCGACACGCACAAGCAGCTCAAGCAGAGCTACGAGAACCGGTTGATCGTGCCGATCTCGGTCATTCTCGATCCGGCGCCGACCGTGCACACCCCCGAATGGCTCTGGCTCTCCACCGGCATCCGCGCCTTCGACCACGCCGTCGAGAGCTTCTGTTCGCTCGATGCCAACGCCTACACCGACGGCGCGGTGCTGCAGGCGTTGAAACTGCTGGGCCAGAACCTGCCGCGCGTGAAAGCGGAGCCGGGAGACCTGGAGGCGCGGCTCAACTGCCAGATCGCGGCCTGGCTGTCGATGACCGGGGTGGTCAGCGGTGTGCGCATGGGGGCGAGCCACGCCATCGGCCACATCCTCGGCGGCACCGCCGGCGTCCCGCACGGCTATACCTCGTGCGTCATGCTGCCGTTCGTGCTGCGCTTCAACGAGAGCGTCAACGGCGCGCGCCAGGCCGAGATCAGCGCCGCCCTGGGCCGACCCGGCGTGCCGGCGGCGGAGGTCGTGCATGATTTCATCGCCGGCCTCGGACTGCCCCGGACGCTGAAGGCGGTCGGCGTCGAGCCCGCCCAGTTCGAACTGCTGGCCAGGAACACGATGGGCGATTCCTGGACCTACTCGAACCCGCGCAAGATCAGCGGCCCCGAAGACGTCATGCAGATCCTCGAAATGGCGGCGTGATTTTGTCGGCGCGATGGCCGGCGCTATGATAAGGCCAATGCGGCCAAAGGACGCCAGCGCATGACCCGTTGGGGCATGGTCATCGACCTGAACCGCTGTGTCGGGTGCCAGACCTGCACCGCGGCCTGCAAACATGCGAACGACACGCCGCCTGGGGTGCAGTGGCGGCGCGTGCTCGACATCGAGCAAGGCGTCTACCCGGACGTCGAGCGGGTGTTTCTGGTGGTCGGCTGCCAGCACTGCGCCGATCCGCCCTGCGTCCCGGTCTGTCCGACCGGCGCCACCAAGCAGCGCGCCGACGGGCTGGTCACCATGGACTATGACACCTGCATCGGCTGCGCCTATTGCGCCGTCGCTTGCCCCTATCAGGCGCGCACCATCGTCGACCATCACGAGTACTACTACGGCGAGCCCAGCAAGCAGGAACTCGCGCACTACCCCGACGAACGCATCGGCGTCGCCAACAAATGCACTTTCTGCGTCGAGCGCGTCGACGAAGCCGAGGCCACCGGCCTGACCCCTGGGCTCGATCTGGAGGTGACGCCGGCCTGCTCGGCCGCCTGCATCGCCAGCGCCATCCATTTCGGCGATTTCGCCGATCCGCAAAGCAATGTCTCGCGGCTGCTGGCCGAGAACCAATACTTCCAGATGCACGAGGAACTGGGGACCGACCCGCAGATCAAGTACCTCTACGAGGTCGCGAACACGACCCCTGGCCGCGACGCCGACCCGGGCGACCTGGACGACGACGCTCTAAGCGATCCCGAGAACCCGCTGGTCGGGCAACGGCAGACCTGGTGGGACTACAAGGCGGCGATGAATTTCGGCCTCGGCGGCCTCGCTGCCGGTCTCGCCGTCGTCGCCTGGCTCGCGTATCTGGCCGCGGGCCTCCCGGCGACAAGCCTGGGCGGCGCCTACGTCGTGGCCGCGGCGCTGATGGCGGTCGGGCTGTTCTTCGTTTTGCTGAAGATCAAGCGCCGGCTGCGCGCCCTCAAGGTGCTGCGGCGCCCGCAGTCGTCGTGGATGACGCGCGAGACCTATTGCGTCGCCGTCTTCTACCCGGCGGTATTGGCCGATCTTGTTTGGCCGCACCCTGTCCTGCACGCCCTCGTCGCCGCCGCGGCCGCGGGCTTCCTGGTCAGCCAGGCGTTGATTCTGCAGCGGGCCAAGGGCATCCCGGCCTGGCGGGTGGCGCTGATGCCCTGGATGTTGGTCGCCACCGCCCTGCTCGAAGGCACGGGCCTGCTGGCGCTGGGCCTTGCCGCCACGGGCACGACGACGCTCCTCGCGCAAACCGCCGCACTCACGGGCGCCGTCCTAACCCTGGTAAATGCGGGGCTCTGGTATCGCTATCGGACCACGGCCAAGGCCAATGGCATCCCGCCGCTCTCGCGGCGCCAGATCGACGCGGTAACGCCGCTGCTGCACGTGGTCGGCCACGCCTTGCCGCTGCTGCTGTTCGCTGCCGCCTGGCTGGCTGGCGGGGGCGGGCTGTCGCACCTCGCGCTCGCGGTTGGCGGCATCTTCGCCGTCTCCGGCGGCCTTGGCTGGAAGTTACGCATCATCACGCAAGCCGGCTACTTCCAGGGCTTCGCGTTGCCGAAGCTGCCGCAGCGCGGCTCCGGCAGCCGCGCCGCGCCGCCGCGACTGACCGCCCTGGCGGCGGCCGGATGAATGTCGAGGAGGACAAGATGGGCCTGCGGATCCGTCCCCTGACACCGGTCTTCGGCGCCGAAATCTCGGGCTTCTCGATCCGCGACGGCGTCGACGACGCCACCTTCGCCGAGATCGAGCGCGCCTTCGAGGAACGCAGCCTGCTGCTGTTCCGGGGCCAGCCGGTCAACGACGAGGAGCAGATCGCCTTCAGCGCGCGCTTCGGCCCCTTGGAGGCAACGCTGGCGGGCGCCATCGGCGCCAATTCCAGGCTGGCCCGGATCTCCAACCTGCTGCCCGACGGCACCATCAAGGATCCGAACAGTCAGCTTGCGCTGTTCACTCGCGCAAATCTGTTCTGGCACACCGATTCCTCTTTCAAGGCGGTGCCGGCGAAAGCCTCGCTGCTGTCGGCCCGGGTCATCCCGCCGAGCGGCGGCGATACCGAGTTCGCCTCGACGCGGGCCGCCTACGAAGCCCTGCCCGCGGCGGCCCGAAAGCGGCTGGAAGGCCTGATCGCCGTCCACTCGATCACCAAGTCGCGGGAGCGGCTGTCGCCGCAGGCGGTGACGGAGGAGCAGAAAAAGGCGCTGCCGCCGGTGCCGCAGGCGCTGGTGCGCACGAACCCGGCGACCGGTCGCAAGTCGCTGCTGATCGGCAGCCACATCGCCGGCGTTGTCGGCATGACGGAAGCCGAGGCGATGGCGCTGAACGAGGAACTGGTCGACCTGGCCACCCGGCCGGAGCACACCTACCGGCACACCTGGCGGGTCGACGACATCGTCATGTGGGACAACCGGGCGGTGTTGTACCGGGGCCACCCTTACGACGAAGTCGCACATCGCCGCCTGATGATCCGCACCACGCTCGCCGGCAGTGGCCCGACGGTGGTCAACGGACGCATCGTCGAGACCGCCTGAGCACCGTCACGGACACCGCCACAGTGACACAAAGCCTCGACGAATATATCGCCTTCGCCGGCGAGCTCGCCGACCTCAGCCGCGCCATCCTGTTGGCCGCCGGTGCCGATGCCGGCCGTTACGAGAGCAAGGAAGATACCAGCCCGGTGACGCCGTTCGACCGCCAGGTCGAGACGGCGCTACGTGAACGCATCGCCGAACGCTATCCGGCGCACGGCGTGCTTGGCGAAGAGCACGGCGCCGAGGCGCTGGACGCCGAGATGGTCTGGGTGATCGACCCGATCGACGGCACCAAGCAGTTCATCGCCGGACTGCCGGTCTACAGCACGCTGATCGGCCTCGCCGTCGACGGCCGCTTCCGCTATGGCCTGATGGACTATCCAGCGACCGGCGAGCGCTGCCAGGGCGGCCCCGGCTTCGGGGCCTTCCGCAATGGTCACGCGGTCAAGGCGCGGCCTTGCGAGAGGCTGGAGACGGCGATCATCGCCGCCGGCATGCCGACCCGCGACGTCGCGAGCGAGCGGGCCGCCGCCGAACGCCTGGTCCGGGCCTGCCGCTGGGCGGTCTGGGGCGCCGGCAGCTACGCTTACGGACTGGTCGCCTCAGGCCGCCTCGACATTTCGGTCTACCGCAGCTGCGATGTTTACGACTATGCCGCGGCCGTGCCGATCATCGAGGCTGCCGGCGGCTTCTGCTGCGACTGGTCGGGCGCGCCCCTGAACCCGGCCTCCGGCGGCAACGTCCTGCTGCTCGGCGACCGGACCCTGGCCGCGCCGGCGTTGCAGCGCCTCGAAGGCTGAGCACTCCAGCAGCAGGACGCGCCGGCTTCGCGCGATCCGCATTAGATTGCTGTTGCGAGTCGCGCGGCCTATCCTTGCCAAGCACGGCCCGCCGTCGACGACCTGCCGTGATGACCGTAGCAGCACGAGCCATGGCGCCTAAAATCAGCTCCGGGCAGCGACCCGATAAACGACAAAGTGCGTCCCAACGAGCGTTGCGAAAAACTGCCGCTCCGCAACGGGGCCGGCAATCGCATGGGATTAGCTGGCCGGTCTTGCAGAGCGCCCACGATGCCCATGCGCTCGCCCTGCAGTTTCAGCTCGAGGAGACCCAATGGTGGCCCGAAGAGAAACTGCTGGCCTATCAGCTTCGCCAGATCCAGAACGTGATCGATCACGCCGCCGACCAGGTGCCGTTCTATCGTGACCGCCTAAAAGCCTTTGCCGGCCTGCCGCCGGGCACGTTGACGCTTGAACGGTTTCGCGAAATCCCGTTGCTGACCCGCGACGAAATCCAGGCGGCCGGGCGCGAGTTGCACAGCCGCACCCTGCCGCCAATCCATGGGAGGCCAAGTCCGGCCAAGACTTCGGGTTCAACCGGCCGGCCGATCGAGTTTCTCACCACCGCCATCACCGGCATGATGGTGCTCGCGCTGACCATGCGCGGCCACATATGGCACCAGCGCGATCTATCGCAAAAGAACGTCTCGCTGCGTCCGCCGCGGCCCAACATGCCCGCCGGCAGGGCCCACCGCTGGGCGCCGGTGACGCGCACCGGTCCCGGATTGCTGATCGACATGCGTCTGCCGATCAACGAGCTTTTCGACCGGGTCGCTGCCGAAGACCCGGTCTACCTGCAATCACACCCCTACGTCATCCTCGGCCTCGTCGAACGCAGCGAGGCCACCGGCATCCGTTTCCAAAACCTCCGCGAGGTACGCACCTACGGCGAGACCCTGGATCCCTGGATACGCGCGAAGTGCGAGGCGGTCTGGGACGTGCCGATCCACGACAACTACAGCGCCGAGGAGTTCGGCACCATCGCGCACCAGTGCCCGATGACGACCAACATGCACGTGCAGGCCGAGAATGTGCTGGTCGAGGTCCTGGACGGCGAGAACAGGCCCTGCCGGCCCGGACAGACTGGCCGCACCGTCATCACCTCGCTCAACAACTTCGCGACGCCCTTCATCAGGTCCGACATCGGCGATGTCACGATCCTCGGCGCGCCCTGCGACTGTGGCCGCGGCCTGCCGGTGCTGAAGCGCGTCCTCGGCAAGTCGCGAAACTTCATCGTCCGGCCGACCGGCGAGCGGGTCTTTCCCGATCTCTACCGCGAGTTCAGCGCGGTCGCGCCGGTGCGACAGCATCAGCTCGTCCAGACCTCGCTCGAGATCATCGAAATGAAGCTTGCCGTCACGCGGCCGCTGAGTCCTGAAGAGGAGTCCGCTCTCAAGGACTCGATCCACACGAGCCTGGGTTATTCCTTCCAATTGCCGATCACGTACGTCGACGCGATCCCTCGCGAGCCGAGCGGCAAGTTCCGCGACATCCGCTCCGAGGTGGCCGGCGCCGGTCGCCTCTGACCGCGCAATACGACCTCCCTTCAGCCGCCGACGCGGCCATCGACGACGACGTCGAGGAGGTTCGGCTTGCCGCTGGCGACCGCCGCCGCGACCGCCGGGCCGACCTCGTCCGGCTCGCTGATGCGTCGCGCCGGCATGCCCAGCGAATGCGCCAGCTCGACGAAGTCGATCGGCGGATCCTTGAAGTCCATACCGATGAACTGGTCGTTGCCGTGGAAGGCCAGCAACCGCTGCTTCAGGATCCGATAGCCGCCGTTGTTGGCGATCAGGTAGGTCAACGGCAGTTGCTGATGCACCGCACTCCACAGCGCCTGGATCGAGTACATGGCGCTGCCGTCGCCGATCACCGCCAGCACCGGGCGCTCGCGGTTGGCGAGCTGGATGCCGACCGCCGCGGCGATGCCCCAGCCGATGCCGCCGCTGACCAGGCCGTAGAAGCTGCCGCGGTCGCGGTAGGGCACGAACTGGGTCAGCGCCCGGGTCGAGGTGATGCCCTCGTCCACCACCACGGCTTCCTTCGGCAGCGCCTCGGCGACCCGCATCATGACGTAGTCGGGATCGAGAGGCCGGCTCGCTGCCGCCGCCAGGGCGGTCTCGCGGGCGCGCTCGCGCTTGGCGCTCCAGTTGCGGGCGGCCAACTCCGCCAGCGCCGCCTTGGCCGCCGCGGCCCGGGCCTGGCCGCCCTTCTTCTCCAGCAGCGGAGTGAGCACCCTTAAGGTCTCCTTGACGTCGCTGCGCAGCGCGATCTCGGCCGGGTAGTTCTTGCCCATCTCCCAGTCGCGCAGGCCGATCTGCACCACCGGCATGCCTTCCGGCATGGCGTCGACCTGGTGCCAGACCGACATGCGCAAGACGTCGGCGCCCAGCACGATCAGCAGGTCGTGGGCCGACAGGGTCTCGCGCACCTGCGGCTGATGGCGGTTCAAGCCGCCCATGAAGCAGGGGTGCTCGGAAAGGAAATGGGCGCCCCAGGGCACGGTCTGCTGATAGACCGGCGCGCCCAGGATCTCGGCGAAGCGCGCCGCCTCGTCCAGCGCGTCGCTGGTCGCCACCTCGTGGCCGCTGACGACGACCGGGCGCTTGGCCTGCAACAGACGCTCGGCGAGCCGCTCCAGGGCCGCATCGGTCGGCCGGCTGGCGGCATCGACGCGGGTGCGGCTGCCGAGCTCGATCGCCGCTTCCTGGTTCAGGATGTCGCCCGGCAGCGAGATGAACACGGGGCCGGTGGGCGGCGTCATCGCCACCTTGGCCGCGCGGCGCAGAATGCGCGGCAGGTCGTCGATGCGGTTTACCTCCACCGCCCACTTGGTCAGCGGCTCAGCGATCGGCACCAGCGGATCGTAGAGCAGCGGCTCGGTCAGGCCGTGGCCCTGTTCCTGCTGTCCGGCGGTCAGGATCATCGGCGTGCCGGTGAACTTGGCGTTGTAGAGCGCGCCCATGGCGTTGCCGAGGCCCGGCGCCACGTGAACGTTGCAGGCCACCAGCTGCCCGGAGGCGCGGGAAAAGCCGTCGGCCATCGCCAGCACTACCGACTCCTGAAGTCCCAGCACGTAGGTCAGGTCCGGGTGCTCGCTGAGCGCATGCATGATCGGCAATTCCGTCGTGCCCGGATTGCCGAACAGGTGCGTGACGCCCTCGTCCTTCAAGAGCGCCAGAAAGGCCGACCGCCCGGTAATCAAATTCTTTCCACTCATCCTTTACGATCCCTCTCGACTGTCGTCCTACTGCTGCCCCAGCATAGCCGCCGGCCTCAAGTCAGCGCCAGATAGCGGGCCATGAAGGCCGGCGCCAGTGCCTTCAGGCGCTCCTCGCTCATCCGTCCGGTGCGGGTCATGTAGGAGTAGGCCAGTTCATAGGGCTTGAGCGCGAGCAGGGAGGGCAGGCCTTCATACCAGGTGGCGCTGGCGTTGGCGGCGCCCACCAGCGCGGCGACCGGCGGCTGGCGCAAGGCCGCGAAACGGCTGAGCGCCGTCGGCAGGTCGTCCGGCGCCGCCCTCAGGCACTCGTGCAGGGCGAGGGCATCCTCCATCGCCAGGCGTGTGCCCGAGCCGACGGAGAAATGCACGGTGCGCAGGGCGTCGCCCAGCAGCACGTGCCGTCCGTCGGACCAGCGCTGATTGGCGATGACCGGGAAGCGACGCCAGATCGACTTGTTGGAGATGAGCGGATGACCGCCTAGGTCGGTCTCGAACAGCGTCTCGCAGTAGGCCCGGCTTTCGGCATCGCTTATGCCGGCGAAGCCGGCCCGCATCCAGGTCGCGTGGTCGCACTCGACGATGAAGGTGCTCATGGTCGGGCTATAGCGATAGTGGTGCGCGACGAAGGCGCCGTCGCCATTCTGCCGGAAGGTCAGGGTCAGGCAGTCGAATGGCTGTGTGGTGCCGTACCAGATAAAGCGGTTGTCGAGCTCGCCGGCCGTGGCCCCGAAGGCATCGGCGCGTTGGCGGCGGAGCAGCGAGTTGACGCCGTCGGCGCCGACCACGAGATCGGCTTCGCCGAGCGCATCCAATGCCTCGATGCTATGCTCAAAGGCGAGCGCGACGCCGAGTTCCTGGCAGCGCGATTGCAGGAAGCGCAACAGCTCCAACCGTCCGATGGCGGAAAAGCCGTTACCGTCGATCGGCACCACCTCGTCGCGATGGACGATGCGGAAGTCGTCCCACGACTGCATGTGCGGCAACAGGGCAGCGTAGGTCTCGGGGTCATCGTGCTCGAGAAACTCGAGCGCCCGGCCGGAGAAGACGACGCCGAAGCCGAAGGTGGCGTCAGCCGGGTTTTGTTCGAAGACGCGCAGCCGCCAATTCGGGTGGCTGCGCTTGGCCAGCAGGGCGAAGTAAAGACCGGCGGGACCGCCGCCGATGATCGCGATTCTCATTGTCGGGGCGGTATCAACGTGTGCCGGCTCCGCCACGCTGCAGAGGGAGCCAGACCATGGCGTCGAAAGGCAGGCGCGCCTCGGCCGCCACGCCGGCAGCCAGCAGCCGCGCCTCGACCGGGGTCGAGGCCGGCGAGCCGACGAGGACCTTCTCGACCGAGGCGACGCCGGCCTCGAGATTTGCGACCGCGAGTACGTCGATAAACCCGCGCAGCAGCCCCGCTTCGTGTAGCAGTTTGGCGAAGTAGCTGTTGGGGCCGAGCCCTGCCTGTCGCGGCTCGCCTGCCGCCGCATCCCAGTCCGCCGCCCTGTACGCCGCAACGGCCGCGTCGGCCACCAGTTCGGGATAGTGAATCAGTCGCCCAAGGAATAGCGAGTCGACCTTGGTCGCGGGACCGTCGCTGGCAGTCAGGCCGAAGAGCAGCGCAGTAAATGTCGAAACCTTCCTTTCCAGCGGCTGAGCACATTCGTTGCGATAGTGCAGGGTCCGCCATTTGCGGTTGAGTTCCAGCGATGCGCCGCAGCCTTCGACTTCGATCGCCGCGACGACGGTGTCGGCCAACTGCTCGATCCGCACCGCCGAAGTCGCTGACAGCTTCGTCACGAGCAGCGACGCCAGCAAAGCAAGAACGACGGTCTGGACCCTGCGCCTCATCCGCCCCGCCTGCCTCAACTCGATTGCGCCATGCTGCCGGCATCAAGGGTGGTGGCCGGCGCCTGGGTCAAGTGGTCGAGATCGCATTGCGGGCGCAGCGCCGCCGGGCCGAACAGCCAGACCGCGCACCGCAGCGCCAGCGACAAGGCCGCCAGCGCCAGGGTCGAAAGCCCCAGCAGCAGCACCGCCTTGATCAGCCAGCGATGGGAGAGGCCGGTCAGAAACGCGCTCTGCTCGCCGCTGCTCCACGAGGCGTGGACGAAATCGCCAGCGAAGTAGAGCAGGACGCCGAGGAACGGCAGCAGCACCATGGTGCCGGCGAGCTCGATCCAGATCTTTCGACGCGCCGAGAGGCGGTGGCGGATGATGTCCAGGCGGATCTGGATGTTGCGGCTGAAGGCGTAGCCCAGCGCCAGGACGATCAGGGCGGCACTGAAGTGCCATTCCGAATCCTGCAGCTTCGGCGAGTTGATGTACTGGTGCAGGTCGTTGTCGACAATGACGTCCAGATGGCGCACGTATTTGCGGCCGACGACGTCGAAGCTGATGATGGCGATCATCGGCAGCAGCAGCCACGCGGCGATGCGCCCGAACAGCACTGACGGCCGGTCGAGCCAGCGGGCCAGACGCAGCAGCCTGGCGAGAATTGCCGTCGCTCCGTCACCGTCCATCAGACTCTCCTAATAATTGAACAGCGCGTGCGGTAACCACATGGCGATCTGCGGCAACGTCATGACGATGGCGACGCAGAGAATCTGCAGGCCGACGAAGGGAATGATGCCGAGATAAATTTGCCGCATCGAGACCTCGGCCGGGGCAGCGCTCTTCAGATAGAACAGGGCGAGCCCCATCGGCGGGGTCAGGAACGAGGTCTGCAGATTGACCGCGACCAGGGTCGCGAACCAGTAGATCACGTCGTCCTGCGGCAGGTAGCCGCCGAAGTCCAGCCGCTCGACGATCGGCGCGAACACCGGCACGACGATCAGCAGGATCTCCAGGATGTCGAAGAAAAACCCCATGACAAAAACGGTGGCCATCAGCACGACCATGACGCCCCAGCTGCCGAGCGTGCCGACGTCGACCAGCCGCAGGATCACCTCGTCGCCGCCGAGCACGCGGAAGACGTAGGAGAAGGCGGTGGCGCCCATGACCAGCAGGAAGATCATGCCGATCATCAGCGCCGAGCGCTGCAGCGACTCGTTGAGGATTGCGAAATTCAGACGCCCGCGCACCCAGGCCAGGAAGGTGGCGCCGAGCGCGCCGACGGCCGCCGACTCGGTGATCGTGGCGATGCCGGCGAAGATCGAGCCCAGCACTACGGCGATCAGCACCATCGGCGGCAGCAGGCCCTTCAGCGCCAAACGGCCGAGCTCGGCCCAGCTCGGCCCCGCAGCCCAAGGATCGAGGGGCGGCGCCAGCCTCGGCACGCACAGGCTGACACTGAAGATGTAGATGAGATAAAGCCCCGACAGCACCAGGCCGGGGAACAGGGCAGCGGCGAACAGCACGCCTTCGGAGATCGCCAGCATCTCCGACATGAAGACCAGCAGGATGCTCGGCGGGATCAGGATGCCGAGGGTCGAGGAAGCGGCGATCGTCCCGGTGGCCAGGGTCGGGTGATAGCCGAGCCGCAGCATGGTCGGCAAGGCGATCATCGTCATCATCACCACCGAGGCGCCGACGATGCCGGTGATCGCGGCGATGATTGTGCTCATCAGCGTGATCGACAACGCCAGGCCGCCGGGCACGCGCCGCAGCAGCATCTGCAAGGCGAACAGCAGGTCCTTGGCGATCTCGCTGCGCTCCAGCATCACCCCCATGTAGATGAAGCAGGGCACGGCGATCAGCGTCAGGTTCTGCAGCGGATCCCAGATCCGCCCGATGACGTTGTAGAACTCGATGATCTCGAAGCCGCCGAGAAGCCAGCCGGTCAGGGCAAAGACGAAGGCCAGGCCGGCCAGGATGAATGCCACCGGGTAGCTGCTGAACATCAGCCCGCCGAGGGCGACGAACATCAAAATCGGCAGAACCGTCGTCACCTGCCCCCCCTGAACGACGCCCGTCGCGCGGGGCAACCGACAACGGCTGGCGATGCCTCCCGCAGGCGACGGGCGCGGGGGACGGACAGCGCCAGACCCGTCCGTCAGCCGGAGGTTAGCCGCCCGGCCGGCGCTCGACCAGCGACCGGCGGCTTACTCGGCCGCTTTCGGCTGGTGGCCGACCGAGTTGGCGTACTTGGCCAGTTCCGCCTCACCCATGAAGTCGCGTTCCCAGGCCATCACCTGGTTGAAGCCGGCGAAGGTGTGGAAGTCGCCCATCGGGTGGTTGACGTACTTGTCGTTGAAGGCCTTCTCGGCCCGCGGCCCCTGGTCGCGCATCGCCACCGCCAGGTCGTACACGGCCTGCATGGTCGCGCGCAGCATGGCGCCGGGCGCGATGGCGATGGCGATGCCCAGCTCCTGCAGCTCGTCCTGGTTGAAGCGGGGCGAGAGGCCGGTCTGGTTGTAGAGGATCGGCCCCTCGACCTCGGCGCAGATGCGCTGCACCTCTTCGACGCTGGTCGGTCCCTCGACGAAGGCCATGTCGGCGCCGGCGGCAAGATAGGCGTTGGCGCGCTTGATCGCTTCGTCCAGGCTGCCGCCGTGGGCGCCGCGGGCATCGGTGCGGGCGATCAGCACGAAATCCGGATCGGCCTCCTTGCGGGCGAAGTCGGCGGCGCGGTACTTGCCGCAGGCCTCCTCGATCGGGATCACCTGGCGGCCGGCGACATGGCCGCAGCGCTTCGGCGCCACCTGGTCCTCGATGTGGATCGCCGCGACGCCGCACTGGACGTATTCCTTAACCGTGCGGATGACGTTGATGGCGTTGCCGTAGCCGGTGTCCGCATCGGCGATTACCGGCACGCTGGCGACGTTGGCGATGTAGCGTGCGTTGAGGTGCATCTCGCTCATCGTCGCCAGGCCGACATCGGGCATGCCCAGAAGCGACAGCGATGTGCCGTAGCCGGTCATGTAGATCGCCGGAAAGCCGACGGCATCCAGGATTTTGGCGCTGAGCGCGTTGTAGCAGCCGGGCACGAAAAGGGCGTGGCCCTCGGCCAGCAGCTGGCGCAGTCGAGTCGTGTTTTTCATCGCGGAACCCTCTCAGGGCTGTACGGCCAGCCAGTCGTAATCGGCGGCGTGGCGTTTCTCGAAGGCGGAAAGCTCGGCCTCGTATTGCAAGGTGACGGCAATGTCGTCGAGGCCGTTCAGCAGCCGGTATTTAAGGAATGGATCGATCTCGAAACCGTAGCTCTTGCCGTCCGGCCCGGTGACCGACTGGGCATCGAGGTCGATGGCGATCTCGGCCCCCGGGGTCTCGTGCAGCTGCCGGCGCAAGGTGTCGCAGTCCTCGCGCCGCAGGCGCACCGGCAGCACCCCCTGCTTGGTGCAGTTGGAGAAGTGAATGTCGCCGAAGCTGGGGGCGAGCACCGCCCGGATGCCGTTCGCCACGAGGACGTACACCGCCTGCTCGCGTGAGGAGCCGCAGCCCCAGTTGAGGTCGGCGACGATGATGCCGCCATCCCGGTAGGGCGCCCGGTTGAAGATGAAGTCCTGGCGCTCCTTGCCGTTCTCGTCGAAACGCAGGTCGTGGAACAGATAGCGGTCATAGCCGGGGTCGGTGCGCAGCAGCCGAAGAAACCGGGCCGGTACGATTTGGTCGGTGTCGCAATTGACGATGTCGATCGGAATGCCGATCGCCTTGAAGGTGGTGAAGGCCTCCATTTCAGCCCCCCTGCATCAGCTGACGGACGTCGGTGAAGCGGCCGGTGACGGCGGCCGCCGCCGCCATCGCCGGGCCGACTAGATGGGTCCGGCTGCCCGGCCCCTGGCGGCCGCGGAAGTTGCGGTTGCTGGTCGAAGCCGAGCGTTCTCCCGGGTTCAGCAGATCGCCGTTTTGCCCCACGCACATCGAGCATCCGGCGAAGCGCCACTCCATGCCGGCGGCGATGAAGACCTTGTCGAGACCTTCCGCCTCGGCCTGCTGCTTCACCAGGCCGGAGCCGGGCACCACCAGGGTCGGCACCGCCGCCTTGCGGCCTTTTGCGACCTGCGCGGCCGCCCGCAGATCCTCGATCCGGCTGTTGGTGCACGAGCCGATGAAGACCTTGTCGACGGCGACTTCGGTCATCGGCGTGCCGGGCTCGAGGCCCATGTAATCGAGCGCTGCCAGCATCGCCGCCCGGCGTTCCGGATCCGACTCGGCCCCGGGGTCGGGCACGCGCTCGGTCACAGGCACCGCGTCCTGCGGGCTGTTGCCCCAGGTCACCATCGGCGCGACGGCGCCGCCGTCGACCGTGACCTCCTTGTCGAAGACCGCATCCTCATCCGAGGGCAGAGTTCGCCAGAAGGTCACCGCCTTGTCCCAGTTTTCACCCTTGGGTGCGTAAGGCCGGCCTTCGACGTAGGCATAGGTGGTATCGTCCGGCGCCACCATGCCGCTCCGTGCCCCGGCTTCAATAGACATGTTGCAGACCGTCGCCCGGCCCTCGACCGAAAGCGTCTGGATGGCCGCGCCCGCATACTCGATGGCGTAGCCGACGCCGCCGGCGGCGCCAATCTGGCGAATGATCTGCAGAATGATGTCCTTGGCGCTGACGCCGAACCCGAGCCTGCCCTCGACGTTGACACGCATGGTTTTCGGCCGGCGCTGCCAGATCGCCTGCGTCGCCATCACGTGGGCAACTTCCGAGGCGCCGATGCCGAAGGAGATGCAGCCAAGCGCACCGTGAGTGGAGGTATGGGAATCACCGCAGACCAGAGTCAGTCCCGGCAAGGTCAGCCCCTGTTCGGGGCCGACGACATGGGCGATACCCTGGCGGGCGTCGCCCCAGCGGAACAGCTGAACGCCGAAGTCGGCGCAGTTCTGGTCGATCGAGGCGACGATCTCGCGGGCCCGGGGCTCGTCGATGTCCTCAACATTCTGGCTCTTGGTCGGCACGTAATGGTCCGGCGTGGCGAAGGTCTGCGCCGGCCGCCGCACGCGCCGCCCGGCCGCGCGCAACTGGTTGAAACCGTTGAACGAGCCGTCGTGACACAAGTGCCGGTCGATGTAGAGCAGGGTCTGGCCGTCGTCGCGCTCGACGACGATATGGCGCTCCCATATCTTCTCGAACAGTGTCTTGCCGCTCATGCAGATCTCCCTGGTGCGCCTGGGTCTCGGCGCATTGTCGAGTGTCCGGCGGCTGATGACAACAGAAGGCGAGATGCATTTGCGGGCACGATCGAAGCGACACGGCCCCCGGCGGAGAAAAAAGCGGCCCACCGTCCCTGGGGCCGATGGGCCCAAGCTTTCCCTCTCGTAGCGTAATCCAGTCCGTACCGTTCGCGATACGAACCGTCAGTTATCTTAATCAGTCTTCACCAAAATGGGGAAGAAAAAATTAGCTGTGGCGGCGACGTGGCGCGACAAGCTGAACGATATTCTGAGCCGGGGCATCATTCACGGCGAGCGCCGCCTGCCCTGGGGACTGCGCAGTCTGCTGGGTATCCTCTTGATGATCGGCGGCGTCTTCGGCTTTCTGCCCATCCTCGGTTTCTGGATGATCCCACTGGGGGCGGCCCTGATCGCCCTCGACATCCCGCCAATTCGCCGCCGCCTCGTCGCCTGGAGCGAACGCCACCGCCGCGACAGGGCGCCGCCCCGGCGCTAGCGTCGTTTGCCGGCTTGAACCGCCGGCCGCTATGCCATTCAATGGGCCCCCGCGGTCATGGAGGAACGGGCGTGCAGACATCGATCATGGCCAGCCAAGCCGATCTCGGCGAGGACTACCTCGCCCGGGTCCAACGGATTGCTGCGGTCATCGAGGCAGAAGCCGAGCAGTCCGAGCGCGAGCTGCGCCTGACGCCGGCGCTGCAGGCCGCCCTGCACCGCGAAGGGCTGTTCCGTCTGCTGTTGCCGCGCGCCTATGGGGGCTACGAGATCGATCCGCCGAGCTTCTTTCAGGTCATCGAGGAGGTGGCTAAACACGACGCCAGCACCGCCTGGTGCCTGTGCCAGGGCAACGGCTGCGCCATGTCAGCGGCCTATCTCGAGCCGGCCGTCGCCCAGCAGATCTGGGGCCGCGACCCGCAGGCCGTGCTGGCCTGGGGTCCGGGCGCCAAATCGCAGGCGGTGGTCGATGGCGACGGCTATCGCCTGACCGGCCGTTGGGCCTTCGTCAGCGGCGGCCGCCGCGCCAACTGGCTTGGCGGCCACGCCGGCATCATCGAAGCGGACGGCTCGCCGCGGCGCAACGCCGATGGCGAGGCCGCGGTGCGCACCCTGCTGCTGCCGGCCAGCGAGGCAAGCTGGACCGACGCCTGGGACGTGATCGGCCTGCGCGGCACCGGCAGCGACAGCTACGAGGTCAAGGACCTGTTCGTCCGTCACGACCATTCGATCGTCCGCGATGCGTCCGGCGAGCGCCACTATCAGGGACCGCTCTACCTGTTTCCGCAGATGAGCCTCTATGCCAGCGGCTTCTCCGGCACTGCCCTCGGCATCGCGCGTTCGATGCTCGAGCGCTTCACCGAATTGGCGGTCGACAAGCGGCCGCGGCTGGCGCAGCGGACGTTGCGGGACACCGGCATGGTGCAATACGAGGTCGCCCACGCCGAGGCCCGCCTGCGCGCGGCGCGCGCCCTCGTCCTCAGCGAACTGACCGCGATTTGGCGGGAAGTCCGCGCCACCAACGCTCTCAGCATCGACAATCGCATGCGCATCCGGCTGGCCACGACCTATGCCATTCACGAGGCGAAGGCGGCGGCGGACACCGCATATGACCTGGCGGGAGCGACGGCGATCTTCGTCAGCAACGACTTCGAGCGCCGCTTCCGGGACATCCACACCGTGACGCAGCAGCTGCAGGGACGCAAAGCGCACCTGCAGAGCGTCGGCGCCTTCCTGCTGGGCTTGCCGGCGGACCTCGACATCGCCTGAGCCGGGGGCTTGGCGCGGCCGGGCCTGAGCCTAGGTTATGTTATGCGGTGCGGTGTTACAGCTCGGAGAAGGGATCATGGCTAGGAAACTGGAAACCGAGCTTGGCGTGTCGCCGAGCCACCTTCGCTGGTGTTGCGACGCCGAGTGGCTGCCGTTCGAGAGCACCGACGAGGTTGAGCCGGCCACGGGCATCGTCGGCCAGGACGACGCGGTCGAGGCGCTGCGCTTCGGGCTCGAGTTCGCGGCACCGGGTCAGAACATCTTCGTGCGCGGCCTGACGGGCACTGGCCGCACCTCCCTGGTGCGCCAGCTGATGGAGGAGCTGCGTCCGCCGGCCGGCGAGCTGAAGGACTACTGCTACGTCCATAACTTCGAGCGTCCGGAGCGGCCCAGGCTGATCACCCTGGCGCCGCGCAAGGGCTCGCTGCTTCGCGACCGCATGGAGCGGCTGGTTGAGTTCCTGACCCGCGATCTCGCGCCTCGGCTCGGTACCGATGCGGTCAGGGCGCGGCGGGCGGTTCTGGACGAAGCGGCGCAGCGGGAAATCCGCGAGCTAGGCCGGCCATTCGAGGACGAGCTCAGGCAGAACGGCCTGGCGTTGGTGCCGCTTCGGGTCGGCCAGACCGTGCAACCGACGATCCTGCCGCTGATCGAAGGCAAGCCGGCGCCGATGGAACAGCTTGAGGCGCTCCGCGCCGAGGGCCAGGTCAGTGCCGACGAGATCGAGGAAATCTACCGGCGCATCGGTCGCTTCGAGCAGCGCTTCGCCGAGCTTGGCAATCAGATCGGCGCGATCCAGGCGCGCCACGCCACCGCCCTGCACGATCTGTTCCGGACCGAGGCCCGCCGGATCGTCGAGCGCGAAACCGCGGCCATCAAGGCCGAGCTGCAGGACGAGGAGGTCGACAGCTTCCTGGACCAGGTCGTCGACGATCTGACCCAGCATCGGCTGCCGCTGCTGGAGCGTCAGCCGGAGTTCACCCGCCTTTACCTAGTCAATCCGATCCGCAGCCACGGCGACGGCAAGAGCGCGCCAGTCGTGACCGAGTACTCGCCGACGCTGCAGAACCTCTTGGGCAGCGTCGAACGCGAGATCATGGCCGGCGGCGTCTCGCGCACCGACCACCTGATGATCCAGCCCGGCTCGCTGCTGCGCGCCGATGGCGGTTTTCTGATCATGGAGGCGCGCGACGTGCTGGGCGAGCCCGGCGCCTGGAAGATTCTGATGCGCACCCTGCGGACCGGCCAGCTTGAGATCGTGCCCTACGAGATCGTCCCCTATTGGACCGGGCCGGTGATGAAGCCTGATCCGATCCCGATCAAGGTCAAGGTGGTGCTGATCGGCGGCCCCGAGGTGTATCACACCCTAGACAATTTCGATCAGGACTTTGGGCATCTCTTCAAGGTCCTGGCCGATTTCGATTCGACGATATCGCGGGACAAGGACGGCGTCCGCTATTACGCCGGCATCCTGGCGCGCCTGGTCAAGGCCGAAGGCTTGCCGCCGTTTGCGCGGGACGCGGTGGTGGCGCTGACTGAGCACGGGGCCCGGATTGCCGGACGGCGCGACCGGCTGACCGCCCGCTTCGGGCGCCTCGCCGATATCGCCCGCGAGGCCGCCTACCTCACCGCCAAGGAAGGCGCCAACATGGTCAAGGCCACGAACGTGGCGACGGCGATCCGTCGCGGCCGGCACCGCTCCGACCTGCCGGCCCGGCGCTTTCGCAAGCTGGTCAGAGACGGAACGATCCGGATCGAGGTCGACGGCGCGCGCGTCGGACAGATCAACGGCCTCGCCGTGATGCGGGCCGGTCCCTTGACCTACGGCTTCCCCAGCCGGATCACCGCCACCATCGGCGCCGGCACCGCCGGCGCCGTCAACATCGAGCGCGAGGCCGAGCTGTCCGGGGCGATCCACACCAAGGGCTTCTACATCCTTGGAGGGTTGCTCAGGCATCTGCTTCGCAGCGAGCATCCGTTGGCGTTTTCGGCCTCGGTTGCGTTCGAGCAGAGCTACGGCGGGATCGATGGGGATTCCGCATCGGGCGCCGAGATCTGTTGCCTGTTGAGCGCGTTGACCGAGGTGCCTATCCGTCAGGACTTGGCGATGACCGGCGCCATCGATCAGCACGGCCACGTCCAGCCGGTCGGCGCGGTGACCGAGAAGGTCGAGGGCTTTTTCGCCACCTGCAGGGACGTCGGGCTGAGCGGCCGCCAGGGCGTCATCATCCCGAAAGCGAATACCGGCGATCTGATGTTGAACGGCGAGGTGCTGGAGGCTTGCGAAGCCGGAAAGTTCCATGTCTACGCGGCCGAGACCATCCAGCAGGCGCTCGGCCTGTTGACCGGACGCGAAATCGGCGAGATCGACGCCGAGGGCAACTATCCGGACGGCAGCCTGCTGAACCTGGCGGTGCAGCGGGCGTACAAGTATTGGCAGATGGCCTCGCGGAGCCGCCTCGAATCCGGAAACGGCTCGAACCAGGATTCGTGAACGCGCATCGCCAGGGCGGTCGGGCTCGGCGGCGGCGGAGTGACGCCGGGGATCTTCGCGCCGTTCCGAATGGCGGTCTGGCGGTCACGCTGCGTCCTCGGGCGCGGGAGCCTGGGCGCTGCGCCTTTTGCAGTATCGCTTCGCCAGCCCGCGGCCAAAGGCGAGCCTGACACAAGATTGTCACGCATTTGTTGCGGCCGCGTCACCGCGCGCATACCAGCTAATTGGGCACTTGCGTGAGTGTAAGTGAAGGGCCCGGCCGTCATTCCTCCCTCCCCAGCCGGTCCCCCGCGTAAGGGCGCATCACTGGGCCCGCCCGGTTTTCCTCCCTGCCCGGGCGGGCCCGTGGTGCGTCGCCGCAAACACATCCGCATCACATCGCGTCACCGAAACAATGCGCGCCAAGGCTCAAATTTGACACGACTTTATCGTCGCAACGTCACGCCAGTCGTAACAACTAAAAGTCTGCTAACCACGGCAGTCCTACACCAAGGAGAAGCAGACAAAAGGGGCTCGCCGACGTCTTCGGGCGGTCGGCGAAGAGAGAGCGAAAGGAGCAAGGAATGTCCAGTCAATCGTCGTCGATCACCGCGGGCACGGCCAAGACGGCCCCCATCCACCGAAGCGGCGTATTCGCAGCCGCGCTCGTCGCGCTGAGCCTGGTCTTGGCCGGCTGCTCAGGCATGAGCAGCACCGAGCAGCGGACCTTGAGCGGTGGCGCCATCGGCGCCGGCGTCGGCGCCGCCGGCACGGCCCTGACCGGTGGTTGCGTCGCCTGCGGCGCGGCGATCGGCGGCGCCGTGGGTGCCGGTGCCGGCTATCTCTACGATAAGCACGAGAAGTCGAAGCACTAATCGGAGCGAGCAGCGCGGGCGGACGGCCGCCGTCTCAGCGCCGTCCGTCCGCCGAGGCCGATGCAGTGATGAGGTTGTAGTTCGCAAGTGGGTTTAAGGCCCTGCAAATGTCACAGCTTTGCTCCGCCATGATCACGCCAGTTGCCTTACACCGCTGCGGCAGCAACGACGCCGAGGGGGAGTTTCGCGATGGTCACTCGATATAACACAGCGCCGCTGTCTACCGCCGAGAGCTACCCGCTCGAGGACGCGACAAGCGCCGGAGACACTGAGGGCGTACCGCGCAACCGGCAGCGTGCCGGCCTGGTGCTAAGCCTGCTGGCGGCGTCGGCTCTGGGCCTGTTCGCCGCCACGGCGGACAGCACCATGGAACAGCGGCTGTTGAATGGGGGCGCCATCGGCGCCGGCTTCGGCGGACTCGGCACGGCCCTGTCCGGCGGCTGCGTTCCCTGCGGCGCCATGATCGGTCTCATGGTGGGCGCCGGGGCGGGGCACTTCTACGATCTGCGCGAGGAATCGCGCCCAGGCTCCGTCGCGGCCCGGCGCCTGTCCGAGTGAACGGGGCCCGGCATTTCAGGAGGCAGGTATGCGGGATTGGGCGAACAGAGCGAGGTGGCGACGTTCCTTGACAGCGATCCTGGGCGCGGTGCTGGCCACGGTTCTCGCTGCCGCGCCAGTGATGCCGGTCATGGCCGATCCACCGCCGTGGGCGCCGGCCCACGGCTATCGGGCCAAATACAAATACAAACAAAAGCACTATCACCATTACTACACCGCGGAGCGCCTGTTCATCTCTCCGGTAGGCGTCAATCTCGGGCGCTGCAACCGCGAGCAGATCGGCATGTTGATCGGTGGCGCGGCGGGTGCCGCGGCCGGCTCGACCATCGGCAAGGGCGACGGCCGCACGGCCGCCGTTATCGGCGGCGCCATCATCGGGCTGCTTGCCGGCGGCGCCATCGGGCGCAGCCTCGACGAGGCCGACGGCTACTGCATCGCGCAGGCGCTGGCTTATGTCGACGACGGCTCGACCGTGATCTGGCGCAATCCGGACACGCACACCAACTATCACGTCACGCCGCTGCGCAGCTATTCCAGCGAAGCCGGCCGTTACTGCCGCGAGTATACGGCAATGGCGACCATCGGCGGCCGCCACGAACGGGTCCAGGGCACGGCTTGCCTGCAGCCCGACGGCTCGTGGCAGCTGGTGGGCTAGGTCGGGAGGTCAACCAGCTAGCCATCAGCGTTTTCGGTGGCGCGGCATTCCATGCCCCTGTCTATGCCGCAATCCACCGTTTGGACCGGGACGTGTGCGATACCGTCCCGGTCCTTTTGTCGTGCTTCAGAAGCCGACGCGCCAAGACAGCGCAAGGGCGCCAAACTGATGCGGCGACAGGCCTTCCGCCTCGGGCGTGCCGAAGACGTGGGTATAGCTGAGTCGGAAATTGCCAAATGTCAGCGCGAGGCCGACCTGGGCGTCGCCGACCAAAGGATGCTTATCGACCGAGTGGCTGTCTCCGAAGGTGTTGCCGTCGAGGAAGATGTTCCGGGCGACGGCACGGCCCTCGACCCCGGCGAAGACGTACCAGGCAACGGCGCCCGGGTCGAAATGGCCATAGCCGGGAAGACTCGGGCGGATCTGCGGCGGCCCGAAGTCATGCCGGAGGCCTTGGCCGACGCGCAGACTGACGCCCGCGGAGGCAAATGTCATCACATTGCCGAGGGCGCCGCCCAGGTTGGGCATGACGTCAAGATCGATATTTCCTTCCTCGCCACAGCAGAACCAAAGCCGCCACCTGCGCTGGTAGGTGAGATTGACGCCAGGCTCGTTCTTCAGCTGGTTGTCCCAGCCGTTGGCATCCTCGACGCCGATCAAGGTGTGCCAGTTGTTCTGGATTTCCTCACCCAATGCGGCCGGTCCGATGACGCCGATATCCAGCGCCAGCGTCTGCATGAAGTCGACGTCGCCGAGCACCCCTGGCCGCGGGTCGCGCTCCTGGTAGCTCAGCAGCGAGAAGCTCAGGTAGAGCCAAGCCGCATAGGGCCGATCGCCGCGGACCAGCGTTGTCGATTCCTTGTCATCCGGGGTGAAGATGTTGTGTCCCAGGCCAACGCCGAAGCGCAGCTTGTTATCGGCATCGAGCAACGGAATTTGCCGGGCGATGCGATGCGAGATGTGCTCGGCCGTGGTCGCCGGCGAGAGGTACGAGAGCAGCAGACCGTTCGTATAGTTGCGGTCGTTGCCGGTGACGACATCGTTCTCGACCTGCAAGGTGATGATGCCAGCCTCGGCGCCGTGGGCCCCGGCGCCCAGCGGCAAGAGTGACGCCGGGACGAGAAGCAGCGCCAAGACGCTGGATCGAGGCCAACCTCGCTTGAGATGCTCGGTTTGGACAGGTGCCAATGGTCATCTCCCGCGCTGCTAAATCTTCAGCCAGCGTGCGCTGGCAGGGTTATCTCGAGCGACAGGCCGCGTGAGCTGTTGAACGCGCGCAAGGCGCCGTCGGCATGGGTGATGTTGCGGCGGGCGATCCACAGGCCGATGCCGTAATGCTTTACCGCCGCCGCCCCGACTCCATCGCCGCATTCGACGGCCGGACGCAGCGAGACGGAACGATCGAAGATACGCTCTAGATCCGACTCCGCAACCCCGGGCCCATCGTCGGTGATCCGTATCACCACCTGGCGGTCCTTGCGTTCGACGTCGATGGTGACGCGCCCGCCCCGCGGCGAGAAGCTGAGGGCGTTATCGATGATGTTTTCGATGGCGGTTTCCAATTGCGCCGGATTGGCCACGACCATGGCCCTGCCGGTCCCCGAGACCGCTACTTCAACCTCCCGTTCGGCAGCCTGCCCGCGGTACGCCGCCGCCAAGGTGGAGAGCAGCGCCATGACGTCGACGGGGGATCGCGACGCGGCCATCAGGTCGGCTTCCGCGGTTTCGATGTCGCAGGCCTGCGAGACGATCTCGTCCAGTCTTTCGACCGAGTTCTCGATCAGTTCGAGCGCCCGCCGGCCGCGCGCATCGAGAAGCGGTCCCGCCCGTTTGAGAGGTTCGATCGATTGCGCAATAACCGCAAGCAACCCTTTGATCGCATGCGTATTCTCCTCGGCCAGCTCGCGCACGACCTGAGCCGAGCGACGGAGCGAGCCGACCAGCCGATCAAAGTCATGCGCCACGCTCTCCAGTTCCGGAACCTGGTTGCGCTCGGCGAAGGAGCCGGCCTCGGAGGCGTTGGCGCTGATCTCGCGGGCAAGGCGGGCAAAGCGTCTCAGGCCGAGCCAGATGTTCATGAACAGGGAAAGCACGAACAGCGCGCTGATCAGCAGAACCAGGGCCGCCAGCACGACCTCGGGCTGCTTCCAGTACGCGCCGCCGAGCAGCAGGCTTTCGGCAGGCTCGTCAATGATCGACGAGGTCAGCACCAGCCAGCAACCGTCCTCGTGCAGCACCGGCACGATCGAGGTCAGAATCTCCTCGGCGCCATCGGGGTTGCGGAAACGCGCGGTGACAGGCTGGTTGGCCTCACAGGAATCGCCGAGGCCGGCGACCACCGGCGTCGCGAACAGCTCCTGGCGCTCCAGACTGAGATATTCCATCGACTCGCTGGACGAGGAGGCGACGTAGAAGAAATTCTTGACGCCGCTCATCGCTGCCGGCCGAAACAGCAGCTTGATGCGCACCTCCTCCTGCCCGATCTGGCGCAGCCGCCCCTTCAGCTTTTCGAGCGAAGTCTCGCTGAACACGGTCAAATCCGGCTTCAGCATCTCCGCGATCACACGCCCTTGCGTGCGTAGGTTCTCGGCGATGATGTTCCGCTTCTCTTCGTCAGCCTGACGGAACTGCGAGTACAGAAGCAGTGGAATGCCGGCGAACAGGACGACCAGGGCGATTAGCTTGAGAGAGAGGGAGCGAAGCATGCCGCCGGCGTCAATCCTGGCTCGATTAGTTCCGGTCCTCGGGGCTGCGCCAGCGATACCCAAAGCCCGGATAGTTCTCGATGTCGGCAAAGCCTTCGTCCAAACGACGGAACTTTTCGCGAATTCTCTTGATGAAGGTGCGGATGTTGCCGCGATAGCCCTCGGCGCCATACCCGGAATGAAAGCCCTGCCCGTGCACCAGATCGTAGAGTTCGCGGTAGCTGACGTCCTGGTCGGGCCGGGAGGCCATCAGGTGCACCATCCTGAATTCGGTGATCGAGAGATCGACTTCCGTGCCCTGCCAATAGGCGCGATGGCTTTTCAGATTGAGGGTCAACGGGCCGACGCTGAGGCTGGCAGGCTCGTCCTCCGCAGCAGCGCCTCCGGACCTGTCCGAGCTTTTCGAGATCACCAGCTCGATGCGCCTGCGCAGGATCGTGAAGCTGCGCGACTTCTCGATGAAGTCGACGGCGCCGCCGGCCAGCGCCGCTTCCTCGTAAATCTGGTCGCCCAGCACGGTCAGAAAGATCACCGGCACGTCGATGTCGCTGCGGCGTAAGGTCTTCAGCACCTCAATGCCGTTCATCTGCGGCATTTTCCAATCCAGCAGGATGATGTCCGGCCAGTTGTCCTTCGAGGCCAGGTGATCGAGAGCCGATTGTCCGTTGGGAAAGTCCATCACCTCGAACTCGAGATCCCGGAGGTTATGCGACAGCGACTCCCTGAACAGGTCGTCATCGTCAATGATGATGGCTCGGGTCATGGGAAAACTGTTGTATTAATTTTGTGTCAGCTTGCTGCCACGTATGGTATCGAGGCAGGCCTGTTGGGCAAGCTCTGAACCGTCGGTGCCCTCCACCTTCACCGTGAGCACGCGATAGCTTTTCTGCTGCACTTCGAAGAAGAAGTTCAGCCTCAGCGCGCAGCTGGGATCCCGATACACCCAAACGATCGCAGGCGGCTGCTCGGCGACCGTGCTGGGCGGCCCGATCAAGGTCGATGCCGCGTTCTGATCCAGCCCGATCAGGGATTTCAGCGGCAGCGGCGGACGCTCCGGCTTCGGCTCGGGTCGTACGCCGGTCCTGCGGGCCAGCGCCGCCGCCTCCGGCTTCTTGGGCTTATCCTGGGGCGGGGCGGCGCGAGGATCGACGGCCGGTTCCACAGCTTCCGCCGGTTTGCTGGCCGGGCGCGGCGCGGCCGCCGCAGCCGACCTCTCCCCGGCCCGCGGATTGAAAGCGCAAGCCGCCAGCAGAAGGCCCAGAGACAAGAGCAAAACCAGCGCCTGAGCCCGGCTTGCCAGCGCTTTCGCTCTCAGCATTATATCCATATCCCGTCAATCGGAATTGAGAAGCATGACTGCGGTTGGGCGGTGAGCATAGGCCATTCGCCAGCCGTTGGCGACGCCTGACGGCTACGCGCCTCGGCCGCCGGAACGGCCGATCAGGGGGCCGGACGCAACCCCATATTGCCAGTGGACCAGCGGCCAGCGGACTCTGCTACAGTCAGGGGATCCGCACCGACCGGCCCGCGCCCGGGCCGCGTCCCTGGAACACCGTCGATATCCGTGGAGGCGAGGCGTGGCTCTGCCAACTTACGAAATCTACGCGATCAAATATGGCGAGCGGGTCGGCGTCCGCGGCCAGATCTTCATGCACGGCGATCCGCACGACGCCCCGCTGCCGATGGACTATTTCGTCTGGGCCATCCGCAATGGAGAGCGCGCCATCGTCGTCGACGTCGGCTATGGCCGCGAAGAGGGCGAGCGGCGGGGCCGCACCTTCCTGCGCTGCCCCACGGAAGGGTTGAAGCTGATCGGCATCGACGCGGCCGAGGTCGAGGATGTGATCATCACGCACATGCACTACGATCACGCCGGCAATCTGGAGCTGTTTCCCAGGGCCCGGTTCCACATCCAGGATGAGGAACTCGCCTTCGTCACCGGTCGGCCGATGACGCACAGGACGCTGCGGCACTCGTTCCGGCTCGACGACGTGCTGGAGATGGTGCGCCTGGTCTACGGCGACCGCGTCGTCTTCCACGCTGGCGACGAGGAGATCGCGCCCGGCATTTCCGTGCATCACCTGCCCGGCCACACCCGCGGGATGCAGTCGGTCAAGGTGCATACGGAGCGCGGCTGGGTGGTGCTGGCATCGGATGCCGCCCACTACTACGAGGGCTTCCAGCAGGAACGCGTCTTCATGACTCACGAGGATGTGTTCCGGCTGCTCGAGAGCTATCGCAAGCTGCGCAAGCTGGCGCCGTCCGACGCACACATCGTCCCCGGGCACGATCCTGCGGTGCTGCGGCGCTACCCGGCGGCCTCGGCGGAACTCGAAGGCATCGTCGCCCGGCTCAACGTCGCGCCCAGCGAGTAGCCGGCTCCGGCCGGCGGCGATAAGCTTGCCGGCACGTCTTGCAGCGGGTAGCCGTCAGTCGGCGGTCCAGGATCATCAACATGGAGAGGAGCGCAGAAATGGCAAAGCCCACGACCCCTTACGAATTGGTCCCGCAGCTCGGCAAGCTTCGCGACGAGGTGCTGTTCGGCAACGTCTGGGAGCAGCCGGAATTGAGCAAGCGCGACCGCAGCCTGATCACGGTTGCGGTGCTGACCGCGCTTTACCGCACTGACGAGTTGCGCGGGCACGTGCGGCGCGCCCTTGATAACGGCGTCACCAAGGACGAGCTGCGCGGCCTGATCACGCACCTGGCCTTTTATGCCGGTTGGCCGACGGCGGTGAACGCCGGCCGCGTCGCGCTCGAGGTCTTCGGCGACGAATAGGCGCTACGACGGCAGGATGACGCCCTTGCCGGTGCTCTGCTGATCGAACAGGCGGTAGGCTTCGTCGGCCTGATCGAGGCGCCAGCGGTGGGTGAACAGGCGATCCACGTCGATGCCGCGTTCGGCAATGAAGCGGGCGCAGTCGGCCTGACCGACCGTCGAGAAGGTCCAGGATCCCATGAGCGTGATCTGCCGGCGCAGCAGGTCCGGGCTGACCTCGAGCGTGACCTCTCCGCCCTCGCCGACATAGACGCAGCTGCCCCAGGCCCGCGTCGCGCGGATTGCCTGGGCGCGGGCTTGCGGTGAGGACGAGCAGTCGAGCGTCTTCTCGGCGCCCTCGCCGCGGGTCAGCTCGCGGATCGCCGCCACCGGATCGCCGGCCAGGGGATCGAGCACCACGTCGGCGCCCATCTCCCGGGCGAGCTGGCGGCGCTCGGCGGAGATGTCGAGCGCGATCACCCGTGCGCCCATGGCCCGGGCCAACTGGGTCGCCGAGAGCCCGACCGGGCCCTGCCCGAACACCGCCAGGGTCTCGTCGCCGTGCAGCGAAAGGCGGCGGAGCGCGCCGTAGGCGGTGCCAGTGCCGCAGGCGATCGCCGCACCGGTCTCGAACGACAGCTCGTCGGGCAGCGGCACCAGGGTGCTGACCGGGACGCGCATGTACTGGGCGTGCGCGCCGTGCGCCACCGAGCCGAAGACGATCGGCCCGTCGGCGCACATCTGCGTCCAGCCGGCCCGGCAGTGCCGGCAAACCCCGCAACCTTGGTAGTGGTGGTCCATCACCCGCTGGCCCAGCCGGGCCTCGCGCTCGCCGACCGCCGAGCCGAGCTCGACCACGACGCCGCAGGGCTCGTGCCCGGCGATCACCGGTTCGTCACTGCGCTTGATGCCGCCCCGCACGACGCCGGGAACGAAGGGCTCGCGGTAGCCCTTGAGATCGGTGCCGCACATGCCCGAAGCCTTGATCTCGAGAATGACGTCGCGCGGGCCCGGACTCGGGTCGGGAAACTCGCGAATCTCGATCTTGCACTCACCGAGGAACACCGCGCCCTTCATACTTCCCCTCCCGCTATCATGGTCACAGCTTGTGGTCGGCGGCGTCAGTCGACGTGGATGACCGCCTTGCCGGGAATCTTTCGGGAATAAAGACGCTCGGCCAGTTCACCCAGCTCGCCGAGACCACCCTCGGCCCCAATGTGGACGTCGAGGCGGCCGGCGGCGAGCAGGCCCAACAGCACGCCCAGACCGTCGCTGGCCCGCCTGCGGCCGAATTCGGTGAAGAGGTACAGACCGTAATAGCGGGCCCGGCCGACGCGGAAGAACTGGCCGACCTCGATCGTCGCCTGCTCGCCGGCGGAAACGCCGTAGTTGACCAGCACGCCGCCCGGCGCCAGCAGCTGCAGGCAGTCGCTCAGCACCTCGCCGCCGACCGAATCCAGGATGCAATGGAACGGGCCATGGTTCGCGGCGCCGTCACCGCGTTCGCCGACCACGACCGCGGCCGCGCCGCATTTGCGCACGAGATCGGCATAGTGCTTCTGCCGGATCAGCCCGGTCACCGTGGCGCCGGACAGGTTGGCCAGTTGCGTGGCGAACAGGCCGACCCCGCCCGAGGCGCCGGTGACCAGGACGCGGCGTCCAAGCAGTTGGCCGCCCTGCTCGAGTGCATAGAGCGCGGTCAGGCCGGCGACAGGGAGGGTTGCGGCACTGGCGAAAGAGACCTCGTCGGGCAGCGGCGCCAGCATGCCAGAGTCGACCGCCGCCAGTTCGGCCCAGGCGCCGGACAGGACGAGGCCGACGACGCGGGTGCCCGGGGCCGGACCAGAGCCGTCCGGCGCCGCTTCCTCGATCACCCCGGCAAGGTCCCAGCCCAGCAAGGCACCGGCTTCGCTGCGCCGCGCCCGCCTGACCTCGCCCAGATTGAGGGAGATCGCCTTGATCCGGACCACCGCCTGGTTCGACCGCGGTGCCGGATCGGGGGCTTCGCCCAGCTTCAGATGTCCGGGCGCCGCCGGATCGACCAATACCGCGCGCATGCGAGGCTCCTTCCCTCATCCCTTGTCCGTCGCCAAAACGGTACGAGCTTGCGGCGATCCGGTCCAGGGGCGCATGGTGGCGGGACAAGCGGGCGACGTTAGCCGTGCCCGCAATTGCCTGGATGCGGAGCGGTTGCAGCATGAATCTCGAGCTTGAGGGCAAGGTTGCCCTGGTCACCGGCGCCAGCGCCGGCATCGGCGTCGGCGTCGCCAAGGTGCTGGCCCGCGAGGGCGCCGACCTCGCGCTCGCCGCGCGCCGGCGGGAGCGGCTCGACACCCTGGCGGCGGAGATCGCCGCGGAGACCGGCCGGACGCCGCTGACCATCGCCGCCGACCTGACCCGGGCGGCGGCGGCGGAGACCATCAGGGCCGCGGTCGACAACGCCTTCGGCCGGCTGGACATCCTGGTGAACAACGCAGGTGCTTCGCGGTCGGTGCCGCCGGACGCGCCGGATGCCGCCTGGGATGAGGCGATGGAACTGAAGTTCAATATGGGCCGGCGCCTGACCACCGCCTTCCTCGCCGGCATGCGCGCCCGCAAATGGGGCCGCATCATCAACATCACCGGCCTGCTGGAGCCGATGCGGACCAATGCCGCGCTGGCCGGCTGCGCGGCGACGCACGCCTGGGCCAAGGGCCTGTCGCGCGACCTGGCGCCTGAGGGCATCACCGTCAACTGCATCCCGCCGGGCCGCATCAACAGCGAGCAGATCCTGGAACGCCTGCACCCCAGCGAGGAGGCGCGGCGGCACTTCATCGAGGCGCACATCCCGATCGGATACTTCGGCGAGCCCGAGGATATCGGCCACCTGGTCGCCTTCCTGGCCTCGCCGCTGGCCCGTTACATCACCGGCACGGTGATCCCGGTTGACGGCGGCATGCACCGTTTCATCAACTGAAGCGGCGGCTGGCGGCTCGCGCCGCGCCGGTGCTACGGTTGGCCGAGCACTCAACACCAGCTAGCCGGGGAGGCCGTGAGCAGATGCAGGCGAAAATTGGCGATTACCAGATCAGCCGACTGGTCGAGAGCGAGACGCCGTTTCTCGAGCCCGAGGTATTTATCCCGGACTTCACGCCGGACGTCTTGGAAGCCAACAAGGACTGGCTGCTGCCGCGTTATGTGGACCCGGCGAGCGGCAAGATCATCCTCGCCATTCAGTCCTACATCCTGCGCACCGGGCGCCATACCATCCTGGTCGACGCCTGCGTCGGCAACGACAAGCCGCGTCCCGCGCGCCCGGCCTTCCACATGCAGAAATTCTCCTACCTCGAAGACATGGCTGCCGCCGGCGTGCAGCCCGAGGCGGTCGACTACGTCATGTGCACGCATCTGCATGTCGACCACGTCGGCTGGAACACGAAGCTCGTCGACGGCCGCTGGGTCCCCACCTTCCCGAACGCCAAGTACGTCTTTGCCCGGACCGAGTACGACTTCTGGGAGGAGCGCGGTCGCACCGGCGAACAGGGCCCGGTGCCGAACGTCTACGACGACAGCGTCCTGCCGGTGGTGGAGGCCGGGCAGAGCGAGTTGGTCGACATGGACTATCAGTTCGATCACGGCCTCTGGTTCGAGCCGGCCCCGGGGCACACCCCCGGCAATATCGTCATCAACCTGGAATCGAACGGCCGCAAGGCGGTGCTGAGCGGCGACGTCATGCACCATCCCTTACAGCTGGTCCGCCCCGAATGGTCGAGCCGGGCCTGCGAGGACCGGGCGATGTCGGCGAAGACGCGCCGGGCCCTGATCGAGCGTTATGCGGATACCGACACGCTGATCGCGCCGGCCCATTTCGCTTCGCCCTCGATCGGCCACATCGTCAGCCGCGGCGAGGCCTTCGCCTATCGTTTGTCGGAAGATTAAGCCGCGTCGGCAGGCATGTTGCGCCGCCCCGACGCTGCGGCTTAGGCTACGGCTTGGCCGCCGCCCTCCCTGAAACAGCGCCGTAGGCTTTCGAAGGACCTCCGCCATGCAGCCATCGCCGGAAAAGCAGCGCGAGATGCTGCGCCTGATGCAGACCATCCGCCGTTTCGAGGAGCGTGCCTCCGACGACTTCCACGCCGGCGACATCTACGGCGTCGTGCACTGTTATATCGGTCAGGAGGCCGTCGCCGTCGGGGTCTGCGCGGCGATCAACCGGGACGACCAGATCATCAGTACCCATCGCGGCCACGGCCACTGCATCGCCAAGGGCGCCGATTTGAACCGGATGATGGCCGAGCTCTACGGCCGCGAGACCGGCTACTGCAAGGGCAAGGGCGGCTCCATGCACATTGCCGACTTCGGCATCGGCATGCTGGGCGCCAACGGTATCGTCGCCGGCGGCATCCCGATCGTCACCGGGGCCGGCCTGGCCGCCCAGCTCGAGGGCAAGGGCCGGGTCGCCGTCTCGTTCTTCGGCGACGGGGCCTCGAACGCCGGGCCGTTCCACGAGTCGATCAACATCGCCGCGGCCTGGAAGCTGCCGATGCTCTATGTCTGCGAGAACAACCTCTGGGCGGTGAACACGCCGGCCAGGGACTCGGTGTCGGTGCCCGACGTGGCGCAGCGCGCCGCCGGCTACGGCATCCCTGGTGTCGTGGTCGACGGCAACGACGTGCTGGCCGTCTACCAGGCCGCGCTCGAAGCGGTCGAGCGCGCCCGCGCCGGCGACGGCCCGACCCTGATCGAGTGCAAGACCTACCGCTGGCGCCGGCACACCGAGCGGGCCAACCAGCGCGACATCCGCCCGGCGGATGAGATCGCCGCCTGGTGTGATGAGAACCGCGACCCCATCGCCCGCCTGGTCAAGCAGCTGAAGGATCAGCAGGGCCAATTCTCGGACGAGGAATGGCAGGCGATGGACCGGGAGGTCGTCAAGGCCATCGACGATTCCGTCGCCTTCGCCAAGGCGAGCCCGTTCCCGCCCCTGGAGGCGGCGCTGGTCGACGTCTTCGCCGAGGAAAGGGCCCACGCATGAGAACCATCAGCTACGCCAAGGCCGGCATGGAGGCGCTGGCCGAGGAGATGCGGCGCGATCCGACCACCTTCCACCTCTCGACCGAGGCGCCGCCCTCAATCCTGGAGGAATTCGGCCCGTCCCGCGTCCGCGCGACGCCGATCGCCGAAGGGGCGCTGACCGGGATGGCCGTGGGGGCGGCCGGTTCCGGCTTCCGGCCCATCGTCAACTGGTCGATGGTCACCTTCTCCTTCGTCGCCATGGACCAGATCGTCAACCAGGCGGCGAAGATCCACTATATGTTCGGCGGCCAGGTGAGGTTCCCGATCACCTTCCGCACCTCGGTCGGCGGCGGCACCCGGCGCGCCGCCCAGCACTCGCAGAGCCCCTACTCGATGTTCATGAACCTGGCCGGGCTGAAAATGATCCTGCCGTCGACGCCTTACGACATGAAGGGGCTGTTGAAGACCTGCATCCGCGACGACAATCCGGTGATCTCGTTCGAGGCTGACCGGCTGATGGACCTAGAAGGCGAGGTGCCCGAGGAGGAGTACACGATTCCGCTGGGCGTCGCCGACATCAAGCGCGAGGGCAACGACGTCACCGTGGTGGCGCTGGCCTGGCAGGTGCACGAGGCGCTGGCGGCGGCGGAGACCCTGGAGCGCGAGGGCGTCTCCGTCGAGGTCGTCGATCCGCGCACCCTGGTACCGATGGACGCGGAGACGATCCGCGCCTCGGTGCGCAAGACCGGCCGTCTGGTGATCGCCGACGAGGCCGGGCCGACCTGCGGCGCCGCGGCCGAGATCGCCGCCCTAGCGACCGAGGACGCGGCCGCTTTCGCCGCTCTGAAAGCGCCGGTGAAGCGGGTCTGCGCGCTGCAGGTGCCGATCCCCTACAGCCCGGCGCTCGAGGACTACGTCTTCCCCGACCGCGAGAAGATCGCCGCCGGCATCCGCGCCGTCATGGAAGCGGGCTGAGGCCCGCGCCGATGTCTGAAACCTCTTCTGGCGATCTCGTCCACTACGAACGCGACGGGGCCATCGTCACCTTGAGCCTGAACCGGCCGGAGCGGCTCAACGCCTTCAACGACGAGCTGGTCAAGGCACTGAGCGAAGCCCTGCACCGTTTCGACCTCGATCCTGAGGCGCAGATCGCCGTCGTCACCGGCCGCGGCCGCGCCTTTTCCACCGGCGCCGACGTGCATCAGCGCCAGCTGCGCTCCCGCGGCGAGTTCGAGCGCCTGGGCGGGCCGCAGGGCCGCGGCGCGCATTCGGCCGACCTGTTGACGCATGCGGTGAACTGGAAGCCGGTGATCGCAGCCGTGCACGGCTATGTCATGGGGCTCGCCGTCGGCATCTGTTTCGAATGCGACCTGGTGGTGGCCGAGGCCGGCACGCGTTTCCAGATCACCGAAACCTCGCGCGGCCTCGGCGGCGCGCGTTATTGGGGCCTGCTCAACTTTTGCGGCGGCGGCGCCTTCGCCACCGAGGTGGCGCTGACCGGCCGCTTCTTCACCGCCGAGGAAGCGCTGGCCGCGAGCCTGATCAATCGGCTCTCGGCGCCGGAGACCGGTCTCGAGGTGGCCCGCGGACTGGCGGCGGAGGTCTTGCGCAACCCGCCGTTGAGCGTGCGCTCGACGGTACGCGTCCGGCGCTGGCAGATGGCCCGGCTGGCCGGCGAGATCATGATGCAGACGGCACCGGAAAAACTTTATCTCAGCGAGGATTTCCAGGAGGCGGCCCGCGCCTTCGCCGAGAAGCGCCCCGCCGGCCCCTTCAAGGGCCGCTAAAGCCAGCTTTCGACGGGCGGCACCAATCGGTTAAGATCGGCGCAGAAAGCTGAGAGGCGCCGTCCATGAAATTCCATCCGCTATACGGCGATTTCGGCGTCGAGGCGAGCGGCCTCGACGTCTCCCGCGGTCTCGACGACGAGATATTAACAGCCTTGAGCCAGGCGCTTTACAAGCATCGCCTGCTGGTGCTGCGCGGCCAGGATTGCGACAAGGACGCCTATCTCGCCTTCGGCCGGCGCTGGGGCGCGCCGATCCCGCACGTGCTCGACCACATGCGGATGCCCGGCTATCCGGAGATGCTGGTCGTCGGCAATACCGAGGCGAAGGACAAGAAGGAAGAAATCCGCAACGGCGCGGCGCTCTGGCACACCGACCAGTCGTACGAGGCCGTGCCGGCCAGTGCCACCATGCTCTACGCCTTGCAGGTACCGGAAGGCGGCGGCCCGACCCTCTACTGCGACATGGTCGCCGCCTACCGCGATCTCGACGAGGCGATGAAGGCGCGGATCGACCGCCTCGAAGTCGGCCACAGCTATGGCGCCGGCAAGATCCGGGCCGACGAGCTGCGGGTCAACCCGATCATCAACGACGATCAGCGCGGCCGCGTGCCGGCGATCTATCACCCGTTGGTACGCCGGCATCACGTCACCGGCGAGCCGGCGCTTTACGCCCTGGGTCACGGCGCCTTCGCCATCAAAGGCATGCCGGACGACGAGGCGGAGGCCCTGCTGGACGAGCTGAAAGACCACTGCCTGCAGGAGCGCTACATCCACGCGCACCGCTACCAGGTCGGCGACATCGCGATCTGGGACACCTTCCTCACCATGCACCGGGCGGTGCCGATCGACGTCGCCACCGGCAAGGCCGACGCGCGCCTGCTCTGGCGCATCAGCGTCCGCGGCAAACCGGACGTCCACGCCAAGGCCGCCTAGGTCTCTTCCTTGCGCAGCTCGGCGAAGGTTTCCTTGGCGATCAGCAGGGCTTCGCGGATCGAGGGGACGCCGATGTAGCCGGCGAGGTGCAACAGCACCTCGATCAGCTCATCCTCGCTCCAGCCCTGGCGGCGCGCCATGCGCAGGTGCAGCGGCAGCTCGGGCCAGCGGCCGGTGGCGGTATCGGAGACGACGCAGACCAGCGTGCGGGTCTTCAGGCCGAGGCCGGGCCGCGACCAGAGCAGGCCGAAGATAGCTTCCCGGGTGTACTCGCCGAACTTCTCCATGATCGGGTCGTCATAGACGGTCTTGGCCATGCGCTCGACCGCCACGTCACCCAGCAGCTGGCGACGCATTTCGCGACCCTTTTTCGACAACTCACTCTCGGCCATCTCGCCTTCTCCCTTACTGCGCCGATGCGACGGCGCGCCCAGCCTCAGTGCTGGCGCGACTCGAATTCGTGGAACTCGCTCATGAACGGGGACGCGACCGCGGCATTGATCTTGCAGTCGATGAAGATCGGTCCCTGCGGATCCTCGAGCAGCGGCTTCAGCGCCCGCAGATCGTCGAGCGAGCGGACGGTGGCGGCCTCATAGCCGAAGGCTTCGGCGATCGGTGCGAAATCAACGTCGGGGAAGACCGACTTCTGCACCGGCAGCTGGCGCATCTGCAGGAAATGCAGCTCGGCGCCGTAGGCACAGTCATTCATCAGGATGATCACCAAGGACAGGTCCTCGCGAATTGCCGTCTCCAGCTCGCCCATGGTCATCATGAAGCCGCCATCGCCGATCACCAGCACGGTGGTGTTGTCGGGCCGCGCCTTGGCGACGCCCAGCGCGGCGCCGAAACCGAGGCCGATCGAGGCGAAATCGCTGGTCAGCTTGAAATGGCCCGGTCCTGGCACCGAGAGGTAGGGCACCACCCCCAGGAAGTTGCCGGCGTCGTAGACCAGGTTGCGGTCGCGCGGCAGCAGCTTGTCGAGCTCGATCGCCAACGCCCTCGGGTCGACGGTGCGGGCCGTGTGCGCGACCTGGAAGTCGGCCGCGGGATCGAACGCCGCCAGCGCCTGGCGGGTGGCCTCGGAATGGAACGGCTTCTCGGTCTCGGCGCGCGCCGGCAAAGCCTCCAGAAACTGCTCCGCCACCAGCCGCGCGTCGCCGACCACCGCCAGATCGGCATCGCACCAGCGGCCGATATTGTTGCGCACCGCGTCGACCTGGATCAGCGGCACCGCGGGCACCGAGTTTCCGAAACTGGTGGTCAGGAAGTTCAATCCAGCACCGAAGACCAACACGCAGTCCGCCTGGTCGACCAGGCGGCGCGCCGCGGAATGTGAGAACGAACCGATGATGCCCAGATTGTACGGGTGACCGCGGAACATGTCCTTGCCGCGGGCCGAGGTGATCAGCAGCGCCCCGATATGGTCTGCCAGTTTCTCCAGTGCCTGCTTGGCCCCGGCGCGGTGCGCGCCGACGCCGGCGATGATCAGCGGCCGGCGGCTCCGCTGCAACAGCGCCGCCGCCGAGGCGATCGCCTGCGGCCGGGCGGCGGCCGGCTGGCGCGGAGCGCTTCGCGGTGCGGGCGGCGGGGCGTCCGCCGCGATCTCGACCTCGGCCAGCTGCACGTTGGTCGGCAGGTGCAAGGTCACCGCGGCCCCCAGCGAGGCGGCAGCGATAGCATCAGTCAGGGCGGTGCGCGCCGCCTCGGCGCTGGTGGCGATAAAGGTCCTAAGTCCGGCCGCCGACAAGACGCCGATGGAGTTGAAGCCCTTGTAATCGGGCCCGATGGTGTTGATGGCGCCGCCGGGCACCGGCGCCTCGCCGTAAATGATCAGCACCGGCGAGCCAGTCCGGTTGGCATAAACGGCGGCATGCAGGCCATTCGCGGTCGCCGGCCCACGCCCGACTACGGCAATCCCCAACCGGCCGGTCGCGGCTGCGAAGCCTTCGGCCATGGCGATCGCATTGTTTTCGTGGCGGGCGCCGTGGAAGTCGACACCGATGGCATCGAGGGTGGCTGCGAACACCGCAGTGTCGTCGCTCATCAGGCCGAACACGGCGTCCACGCCCAGGTCCTTCAGATCCTGGGCCAGCACCTCATAGACGGGGACCAGCCGGCTGCGCTGGCCGGCGGCGTCGCCCTCTTTTCTCGCTGCTGTGGTCACCTTTCCCTCCATTCGCCTTGCGGTCCATTTCCTCTGTGCCACTGCGTCAGCATAGAGCGCCGGCGTCACAGCGCGAAAGCCCCATCGCATCGCTACCGGGCTGCTGCGCGGTTGCCGCTCCGAAACGTGCAACGACTTGGCCCTGCTGGCGCCGGTCCGCAACTTTGATGGCCGCGATATTCGACTTGCGATATCGTTTAACCTTTGCATCGTGAATACTATGGACAAATCCGACGAGACCAATCCCCTGAACCAGTGGCGGGCGCCGCCCGGCTCGAAGCGGCAATACGAGCGTATGACGCTCGACTTTCCCGCCAGTGTCACCGGTGCCGGGCGCAGGCACAGAGGCGCGATCAGGGATGTGTCGCCAAGTGGCGCTCTGGTCTGGCTGCGCGAGAGCACGAGCCTCTCGACCGGCGCCCATATCATTCTGACGCCGACCGGCTACCGCACCATACCGGGGGAAGTCCGCCACGTTCTCGAAGGCGGCCACCAGGTCGGCCTGATGCTGAAGCACGGAGCGGACGATCAGGCCGAACTTGCGCGATGGCTGGAGACGCTGCGCGGGCCGGTCCGCCGCCCTCCGGAATGAAGCGTCGCCGGGCGACATTGCGGACCGTCTGAACCAGGGGCCGTCGGCCGATCGCTCTCGCGCACCGGCGCAGCTTCGCCGCCGGCAACGTCATCGGCTCTTTCGAGCGTTGCCGCGACCGGACAATCGCGTCCATGCTAGTTTGACCGCGGCCGGGTGGACACGGCGGCCGGTCGATCGTGGAGTAGATACGTGAAAGCTGATGGCAAAATCATCATCGCCGGCGCCGGCTTGAGCGGGCTTAGCGCTGCGGCTTGCCTGCTGCGGGCCGGCTTCGACGTCGAGGTCTACGAGCAGGCGCCGAAGCTGGGCGAGGTCGGCGCGGGCATTCAGCAGAGCGCCAACTCCACGCAGGTAATGCGCCATCTCGGCATCCTGGACCGCCTGCTGGCGGTCGCCTACCGCCCGCCGAGGACGCGCTACCACATCTACAACACCGGCGAGGTGCTGCGCGAACAGCCGCTCGCCGAGGCGCACGAAGAACGCTACGGCGGCCCCTATCTGCAGCTGCATCGCGCCGATTTTCACGCCATCCTGGCGGCCCGGGTGCGCGAACTGAAGGCCGACGCGATCCACCTCAGCAAGGCCGCCGCCGGCGTCGAAGAGACCCCGCATGGCGCCATCTTGCGCCTGGCCGACGGCGGTCGGGCCGAGGGTGACCTGGTAATCGCCGCCGACGGCATCAAGTCGGTCATCCGGCGCCAGATCGCCGATGCCCGGCCGCCTCAGTACACCGGCGATTCGGCTTGGCGCCTGACCGTGCCGACCGAGCGCTTGCCGGCTAACTTCCTGGACGGCACCTTTTCGATCTGGGTCGGTCCGGCCAAGCACGCAGTCGTCTATTTCGTGCGCGGCGGCAAGCTGCTCAACTTCGTCGGCGCCGTCGAGCTGGATGAATGGATCGACGAATCCTGGACCCTGCGGCGGCCCTGGGCGGAACTGAAGGCGGACTTCGAGGGCTGGCATCCGAGCATCCAGGCCATCATCGACGCCGTCGACCGCGAGGAGTGCTATCGCTGGGCGCTGAACGTGCATCCGGCGCTCGACAACTGGAGCACCGAACGCACGACCTTGGTGGGCGATGCGGCGCATCCGACCCTGCCCTATCTCGCCCAGGGTGCGGCGATGGGGGTTGAGGACGCCGCGGTGCTGACGCGGGCGCTGCTGCAGTCGGCTACGGTCCCGGCCGCGCTCAAGCTCTATCAGCACAACCGCATGGAGCGCACGGCGCGGATCGTTGAGGAATCGCAACGCAACAGGAAGCTGTTCCACATCGAGACCGTGGAAGAGCTGAAGATCGCCTTCACCGAACGCCCGGATTCACGCCTCAACCGAGAGCGGGCCGACTGGCTCTATTCCTACAATCCGCTAACGGTCGCGCTGCAGCCGCCGCCTTGACCCCCCGGTCGCTCAACGGCAATGGCGGGCGACGTACTCCGCCGCGCTGCCGGCGATCCGCACCTGCGCCAAGGCAACGGTTTCGCGGTCCTCCGCCGACCACAACCGTGAGGTCTCCATCACGCAGGGCTCGAGAACACCGTACAGCAGACCTTCGTGATAGAGCGGCGCGTGCACCAGGGCGCGGTGGCGGAAATGCTCCCGTTCGTACTCACGGTTGACCAATGACGGGTCAGCGGTCGCCACGTCATCGATGAAGAGGGCGGTGGGGTTCCGCAGCGCCTCGGCGAACAACGGGTCGAGCTCGGGCAGATCTGGCGGTTGCGCCTGCCAGCCCTCGTCGGGGCGCGCCAGTACGAACTCGGGCCGGCGCTGCCAGGCATGGGTCGCCCGGGAACGGCGGCTGTGCGGCTCACGCAGGAACAGCACGCAGCGGTCACAGTCCAGCACCCTGCCCAGCACCGGCATCAGCTCCGCCAACATCTGCTCCGGCGCCGCGCCGCCGTTCAGCAGGGCAAGCAGATCCCCGTCCATTGCCGCACACCTTCCTAGCTGACGTAATCCCGCGCGCCTGAGCGGCTTGCTCGGGAGTGCTGTCCTCCGGTCTGAATGGATCGAGGTCCGAGATGGTAGGGCCTCATGTCAGGACCAGGAAGGAAGACAGCGATGTCATTTTATGTCGGTCTGAATGTGTCTGTGAAGCTGACGGCGGTGTGTATCGTGGATGGTGACGGAGCGATCATGCCGGAGGCGGTGCTGTGCACGGAGCCTGAGACGCTGGCGTCGTTCCTGTCAGGCACCGGTTTGACGTTCGCGCGGGTTGGCCTTGAGGCCGGGCCGCTATCGTCCTGGCTGCACGACGGTCTGGCGGCGGCCGGGCTGCCCATGGTCTGTGTCGAGGCCCGGCACATGGCGGCGGCGCTTTCGGCGATGCGCAACAAGACCGACCGCAACGATGCGCGGGGGATTGCGCAGATGATGCGCACGGGCTGGTTCCGCAAGGTGCATGTGAAGAGCCGGGAAGCTCGGGAGCTGCGCCTGCTTCTGGTCAACCGGCGGGCCCTGGTCGCCCAGCGTTGCGAACTCGATAACACGATCCGCGGCACTCTGAAGGTGTTCGGCCTGAAGGTGGGGGTGGTCAGCCGCCTCGGCTTCGAGGCCAGGGTCTTGGAACTGGTGGCCAAGCATCCGAACCTAGGGGATCTGTTGCAACCGATGCTGACGGTCCGTGCCGTCGTGATGGAGCAGTATCACGTCCTGCATCGTCGGCTTCTTCAGGCCGTGCGTGAGGATGAGATATGTCGACGGTCGATGACCGTTCCCGGCGTCGGCCCGGTGGTCGCTGCGGTCTACCGAACAGGCGTGGATGTGCCGGAACGCTTTGCCAGATCGCGCAGCGTCGGCGCTCACTTCGGCCTAACGCCGCGCAAATACGTCTCCGGTGAGACCGATCGCTCGGGGCGGATATCGAAGTGCGGCGATGCCCTGGTGAGAACCAGTCTCTACGAGGCCGCCAACATCCTGCTCACCCGCGTCAAGGGCTGGTGCCGGTTGAAAGCCTGGGGCCTCAGGCTGGCCAGGCGGGCCGGCATGCAGAAGGCCAAGGTCGCGGTGGCGCGCAAGCTTGCCGTCATCCTGCACCGCATGTGGGTGGACGGCAGCGACTTCCGTTGGGGCGGGACCGAGACGGTGGCGGCCTGAAGGAACGAGGAGGATTACTGAGCTTCCGCGAAAGCGGAAGGACGTCCCCGCCGGGACGAGGGCAAGGGCGAGTTCGCAATTCGGGTTGTAGGTCCGTCATCATGATCGGCACCACGCGTCCTTAGCTTGATCCGCCCTTCCCTGACCACAGCATGTGGCGGCCCCAAGGATGACATCGGGAGCGCCGACCACGGAGAGAAGCCAGGAGCCCGGCGGCGACGTCGATTGGATCGGAGCTTGACGGCAAGCGCGGGATTAGAGAAAACCCGGATTTTCCGGATGGGATCGACAGTTGCTGACCTTTTGCGCCGGGGAGAACTGATCTCCCGTTTCGGCTTCATCGTGAGCAACCTGAACCGCACGCCCGGGCTGAAACCGAACCGTTGATAATTCTGACAGATACTTGTGTGGGCCATCGACGGACAGTGTTTCAGGGCCGTACCGGCGCCGTGTGCAATATGGGTGCGGCGTCGAGATCGCCGGCATCCATCATCGCCGCCACTTCCTGCATCGCGGTAAGGATCCGCTTTTGATCGGCGGCGGCGCGGGCCGAGAAGCGCGCGACGAAGCGCTCGTGCAGGAGCGGCGGCGCGCCTCGCAACCTCGATCCGCCTTGCACCGTCAATCGGGAGTGCACGATGCGCCGGTCGATCGTGCTGCGATAACGCTCGATCAGTCCCCGCGCCTCCAGCCGGTCCAAGATCGTCGTAACGGTGCCCTGGCTGAGCTCGACCTGCTCGGATAGCTGTCGCGTCGTCACCTCCCCCAGGTCCTCGATAGACTGCAGCAGCACGATCTGGGGGATTGTCAGACCCGATTGCTTCTCCAACTGCTTGGAGTGCAAATCAATGGCGCGGATGATCCGCCGCAGCGTGATCAGCACCTCGCGGTAGCGCTGTGGCGGCCGCGCTTTCGACCCCTTGCGATTTGTCTGCGGCCGACGCGCAAACTGTTCTAGCTGCATGCTTAAGCCCTCGGCAAAAAAATACTTTGACATCAAAACATATGTCCTATAACAAATCAAACGCCTAATGGCCGGAACGCTGCCGCCAGAGGAGCGTTTCAATGCTGGGCACTTGCCGGCGCACTTCAAGCCAATGGCTCCGATCACCGCCGGGCGGTTGTATCGCGATACTCGACACGAACCCGATTGAGACGATATGTGCGGCTTCAGCGGCGAGATTACCTTTGACGGCAGACCGGCGACGGCGGATACGGTGGCACGTATGGCCGCGCCGCTGGCGAGCCGCGGCCCCGACGCTTCCGGGCTCTGGCAGCAAGACCGTGCCGCCCTGGCTCACCGGCGGCTCAAGATCATCGACCTCTCCGACCGCTCACAGCAGCCGATGGTCGATCCGGTGTTGGGCCTCAGCATCGCCTTCAACGGTTGCATCTATAACTATGCCGCGCTTAAGGCCGAGCTCGAGGGAATGGGCTACCTCTTCTTTTCCGAGGGCGACACGGAAGTCGTGCTCAAGGCTTATCACGCCTGGGGGCCGGACTGCGCCAAGCGCTTTCATGGCATGTTCGCTTTTGTCGTAATCGAGCGTGACTCGGGCCGCGTCGCTCTCGCCCGAGACCGCTTCGGCATCAAGCCGCTCTATCTGAGTTCCGATGAAGGCGGGCGGCGGCTGCGCTTCGCCTCTTCGTTGCCAGCGCTGCTCGCCGCGGGCGACATTGACGGCGCCATCGATCCCGTCGGCCTGCACCATTACATGAGCTTCCACGCCGTAGTGCCGGCGCCCTTCACCATCCTCGAGCAGGTGCGCAAGCTGCCGCCGGCGACCGTCTCGATCTTCGAGCGCGACGGCCGTCGCACCGATCACATATACTGGACCTTGACCTTTGAGCGCGACAGCGAGGCCATCGAGACACCGTATGTCGAGTGGCGCCAGCGCCTGCGCCAGGCTCTGCGGACCGCGGTCGACCGGCGCATGGTCGCCGACGTGCCGGTCGGCGTGCTGCTCTCGGGCGGCGTCGATTCCAGCCTGATCGTCGGGCTGTTGGCTGCCGCCGGCCAACAGCAGCTGAAGACCTTCTCGATCGGCTTCGAGGAAGTGAACGGAGAGAAGGGCGACGAATTCCGCTATTCCGATCTGATCGCCGAGCGCTTCCAGACCCAGCACCACAAGGTCTTCGTCAAGTCGAAGCGCCTGATCGAGGCCCTGCCGAAGACCATCGCGGCGATGTCCGAGCCCATGGTCAGTTACGACAACGTCGCCTTCTACCTGCTATCATAAGAGGTTTCCGAGCATGTCCGGGTGGTCCAGTGCGGCCAAGGTGCGGACGAGGTCTTCGCCGGCTATCACTGGTACCCGCCGCTCGCCGATTCCAACGACCCAGTGCGCGACTACGCGCGCGTCTTCTTTGACCGCGAGCACGCCGAATTCAACGAAGCAATCAATCCCGATCTGGTCCAGGAAGATTATAGCCGCGCCTTCGTTGCCGGCCATTTCGGGCTGCCCGGTGCGAGCAGCGTCGTCGACAAGGCGCTGCGCCTCGATTCCACCGTGATGCTGGTCGAGGATCCGGTCAAGCGTGTCGACAACATGACCATGGCCTGGGGACTGGAAGCCCGCGTGCCGTTCCTCGACCACGAACTGGTCGAGCTGGCAGCGCGCATTCCGGCCCGGCACAAACTCGCCGGCGGCGGCAAGGGGATACTCAAGGAGGTTGCCCGCGAGGTGATCCCGGCCGAGGTGATCGACCGACCGAAGGGTTACTTCCCGGTACCGGCACTGAAGTACCTCGACGGGCCCTATCTGGAACTGGTGCGGGACACGCTTTTCTCGAGGAAGGCCCAGGAGCGCGGCCTGTTCCGTCAGCCCTACATCGACAGGTTGCTCGATGATCCCAAGGCTCACCTGACGCCGCTGCATGGCTCTAAGCTGTGGCAGGTGGCCTTGCTCGAGTTATGGCTGCAGCGCAACGGACTCTAGAGAACGATGGGTACCATGCCAGGCGAACACGACGATCATCGCGGTGACGCACGCGAGCGACTGACCTCGCTGAAGAATTGGGGCCCGCCACCGGCGGCGGCGCAGGCCGAGACCATGAAGCACTCTGTCATCCTCGACTGCGGCTGGGGTCGCCTGATCTTCGGCCAGACCTTCGAGAACATCGAAGACGTCGCCCGCGCGCTTGAGGACGAGACCGAGGGCCGGCGCGACGTCGCCTTCTATGTCCGCGAACCGCACGTGGTCCTGGCCGTATCGCCCCAGCGCCTGTTTCTCGATCCCTCCCACACTTTTCGACTCGATCTGGTCGAATTCGGCCCATTCAGGCCGACCGCCGACGGCCTGGCGACGCGCGCGGCGCGGCCCAGCGACCAGCGGGCGGTTAATCGTCTGTATCTGTCCCGCGGCATGGTCCCGCTCGCCGCCGGCTTTTGCGAAACGGTCGAGGACGAGGGCAGCATTGAGCTTCTGGTCGTCGAGGAGGAAAGAACCGGGGAGCTGCTCGGCGTCGTCATGGGGGTCGACCACCGCGCGGCCTTCAACGATCCTGACGGCGGCTCCAGCCTGTGGGCGCTTGCGGTCGACCCTCAAGCGCAGCAGCCGGGCCTCGGCGAGCGCCTTGTGGTGGCGCTCGCCAACCTGTACCGCGCCCGCGGGCGCAGGTTCCTGGACCTGTCGGTGATGCACGACAACCGGCAAGCCATTGCGCTTTACGAGAAGCTGGGCTTCGAGCGGGTTCCGGTCTACTGCCTCAAACGCAAGAATCCGATCAATGAAAGGCTGTTTCTCGGCCCGCCGATCGACGACGAGCTCAACATCTACGCCCGCATCATCATCGACGAAGCGCGCCGGCGTGGGATCGGCGTCAGCATCGACGACGCCGAAGCGGGCTTGTTCCGCCTGACGCTTGGCGGCCGTTCCATCGCCTGCCGCGAATCCTTGAGCGATCTGACCAGCGCGGTGGCGCTGACCCGCTGCGACGACAAGCGCCTGACGCACCGCTTGCTCGGCAAGGCCGGACTCAAGGTGCCGCGGCAGATCGCGGTCGACAGCGAAGCACAGGCGATCGACTTCCTGGAAAGGCACGACCGGGTCGTCGTGAAGCCGGCGCAAGGCGAGCAGGGCCACGGTGTTTTCGTCGACCTGGAGCGAGCCGACGAAGTCGCCGCCGCCGTCGAACGGGTGCGCCGCCAGCACGGCGCGGTACTGATGGAAGAATTCGTCGAAGGCCAGGACTTGCGCATCATCGTTATCGGCGGGGATGTCGTTGCCGCCGCTGTCAGGCGGCCGGCGCAAGTCCGCGGTGACGGCAAGCACAGCATCGCCGAGCTGATCGAAAAGCAGAGCCGGCGGCGGGCGGCCGCGACCGGCGGCGAAAGCCGCATTCCCCTGGATCAGGAAACCGAGCGCTGCGTGCAGGCCTGGGGCTACCGGCTCGCCGACATCCTGCCGACCGGCCAGTCGCTGCCGGTGCGCAAGACCGCCAACCTGCATTCCGGCGGCACCATCCACGACGTCACCGGCGAACTTCACGACAGCCTGGCCGAGGCCGCCGTGAAGGCGGCGCAGGTCCTCGACATTCCGGTCGTCGGCCTGGACTTCATGGTTGCCGAGCCGGGCGCGCCGCAGTACGTCATCATCGAAGCGAACGAACGGCCAGGACTGGCCAATCACGAGCCGCAGCCGACAGCCGAGCGCTTCATCGACCTGCTGTTCCCGCAAACGGCGGCGGCCCACCTGTCCGCGAGCGGAGGCGGTTGATGCGCGTTCTCGAGATCGACGAAAGCTATCTTCTCAGGACCCTGGAAACGCTACTGTCGGTTCCCAGCCCCTCGGGCATGACAGACGAAATCACCCGTATCGTCTGCAGTATGCTGGAAGAACTCGAAATCGGTTACGAGCTGACGCGCCGCGGCGCCATCCGGGCGAACCTCGAGGGTGCCGAAAGCTCGCCGGACCGTGCCATCGTTGCCCACCTCGACACCCTCGGCGCCATGATCCGGGGCTTCCGCTCCGACGGTCGCCTCGAAGTCGTGCCGATCGGCACCTGGTCGGCGCGCTTCGCCGAGGGTGCCCGTGTAACGGTTTTTTCCGACGACGACCGGCGCTTCCGCGGCACGCTGCTGCCGCGCAAGGCCTCGGGCCATGTCTACAATACCGAGGTCGACGCGCAGCCGGTCGACTGGAGCAACCTGGAGCTGCGCCTGGACGAACTGGTCGGCAGTGAGGCGGAGACCCGGGCCCTGGGGATCAATGTCGGCGACACCCTCGCCGTCGATCCGAACACCGAGGTCACCGACAACGGCTTCATCTTCTCGCGCCATCTGGACGACAAGGCCGGGGTCGCTGCCATGCTGGCGGCGGCCAAGGCCATCAGGCGGAGCGGCGCCGCGCTGCCGATCGACTGCCATCTTCTGTTTACGATCTCCGAAGAGGTCGGGGTCGGCGCCTCTCACGTGCTGCACGGTGACGTCGCGGAACTCGTATCGATCGACAACGGCACCATCGCGCCCGGACAATATACCAGCGAGTACGGCGTCACCATTACGATGCAGGATTCCAGCGGACCCTTCGACTGGCACCTGACGCGACGCTTGATCGCGCTTTGCCGCGCGCATGACATTGAGCATACTCGCGACGTCTTCCGCTACTACCGCAGCGATGCTGCCGCGGCAGTCGAGGCCGGCAACGACATTCGCACCGCGCTCGTCTGCTTCGGCCTGGACGCCTCGCACGGGTACGAACGCGTGCATCACAGATCATTGACCGCGTTGGCGCGGCTGCTCGCGATCTACATGCAGAGCGAGCGGATCTTCGCCCGCGATGCCGAGGCGCTGGGCCCGGTCGGCGATCTGCTGAGCGAGGAGGACGAGAGCCCCCACGGTCAGCCGCGCACGGGCGACCGCGCCGCCGTTCAGCAGGGCAAGCAGATCCCCGTCCATTGCCGCACACCTTCCTAAGTCCGGATTTTCCGGATGGGATCGACAGTTGCTGACCTTTTGCGCCGGGGAGAACTGATCTCCCGTTTCGGCTTCATCGTGAGCAACCTGAACCGCATACCCGGGCTGAACGGGGCCATTGTTGATTCTGATCAAATCTTCTTAGGACCATCCATATTAACATTCAATCAAAGGGATTTATGGAGAGGAGCCAAGGGAATGAGAATATTTTCAGTTCTACTTCCGGCGACCGCGCTCTTGTTCGCCTTCAGTGCGTACGCTGCGGGAGACCTGAGCCGCGCGGACCCCAAGGAAATCGTCATCGAGATGGGTTCCTCGGGGGATCGGATGTACTTCAAGCCAAATCATCTCGATCTGGAAACCGGCAAGGCTTACAAAATCGTCCTGAGGAATTTGGACGACATAAAGCACGAATTCGCGGGACACGAGCTGATCGAAAAACTCTTCACGCGTAAAGTTGAAATTGCCGACATGAAGGGTAACCTTGTCGCCGAAATCAAGGGCAATATAAGAGAAATCGAAGTTGGGCCCCAGCGCGAAGTTGAATGGTTCATCGTCCCCGTTCAAACCGGCAAGAACATTCCGATGGAATGCGAGATTGAAGGACACAAGGAAGCCGGCATGGTTGGCACTGTTACGATTAAATGATGATGCGAGCCGGGCGAAGGCTGCGAACTGAAGCAATCGCCGTATCCATGTTTCCTTCACTCCAGGCTCATTTAAAAGGGCTATAAACCGGTCGGCTGAAGTCCAGGCAAATGCCGTTCCCGGCTGCCACAGCGGGTGTGTTCGAGATACTGACCGCAGGCGAGGAAGACGAGAACGAGCGCTAAACTATCGCAGCCGCGGCGTTGATCGCGTGCGGCAGACCGCGAGCTTTGTCGGCGTCAGGTAACCGTGACGCAGGTGCATTCGGCGCGAGAGCTTACCTTGTGCGAGACGCTGCCGAGCACGAGCCCCTTGAAGTCGCCGAGGCCGCGGCTGCCGAGCACGATCATGTCGGCCTTCTCGCGTTTCGCGGTCTCGAGGATGGCGTCGGCCGGGTCGCCGCCCTTGAGCACCGTGGCGACCCTCTTCACCCCGGCCTTCTTCGCCGCCTGCCCGGCCCGCTCGATGACCTGCCGGCCGATCGCCTCGACCAACTCCTGCGGCGGCGGGATGGGAACGAAGCTCGCGGCTTCGCCGGCGGCGGCGATCGCCGTCTGAAACTCGATCTCGTAGTTGTCCAGGCGCTCGCGCAGCGCCTTGCCCAGGGCGCGGCGGTTGGCGAGCTTGCGCAAGGTGGCGGATCGGGCGTTCCCCATCAGCACGTGCAACACGACCAATCTGGCCTTGTATTTGGCGGCGATGTCGCCGGCTAGTTTCAAGGCCTTCTTGGCATGTTCTGAGCCGTCGGTGGCGACCAGCATTGTCCGGATCACTTGCCTCTCCCTTGCTTGTACTCCGCAATCCTATGCCGCGCTTCCAACGACGGCAACGCACTGCCGGGTTGCCCCGGTAGCCGACGCTTTCGTTCCGGACTATCCCGCGGCTCACACCTGATCGGCGGTGGGTCTCCCTTGGAACCATGGCGGCGGCGGCGCGTTGCTAGCGTGGCGGCGGCGCTCGACATTCCAGCCCGGCCTCTTCCTGCGCTCTCGGCGCATCGTCGGATCGTGACCCTCGCATGATGCTTACAACCTGGATGCCATGACTGAAGCTAGTCGAAGTCTGCATGAGGCCGCGGAGGCACTGCGTCCGGAGACGGCCGACCGCCATCGCGCCATCGCCTCGCTGATGGAAGAGCTGGAAGCGGTGGATTGGTACCAGCAGCGGGTCGATGCGGCCGGCGATGATGAGCTGCGCGCGGTCCTTGCCCATAATCGGGACGAGGAGATCGAACATGCCGCCATGGTGCTTGAATGGTTGAGGCGCCATGACCCGACGTTCGCGAAGATGTTGCGCGCCTATCTCTTCACGGTAGCCGACATAACGAGGATCGAAAAGACCGGCGAGGGCCGCGCTGACGATCCCTCCCTCGACGACTCGCTTGGCATTGGCGACCTGAAGGGGGACGAGCCCTTATGAGCGCGCTGCTTCGTGAACTGGCGCCAATCTCGAAGGCGGCCTGGAATGCGATCGACGACGAAGCCAGGCGAACTCTTAAAGTCATGCTTGCCGCGCGCAAGCTGGTCGACTTCGTCGGACCCTTCGGCTGGCAGCACTCGGCGATTGACCTGGGCCGCGCGGACAACGTTGCCGCGCGCGGGAACGGCGTAGAAGCCCGCCTGCGTCGCGTGCAGGCGCTGGTCGAGTTGCGCGTTCCCTTCGAGCTGGCACGAAGCGAGATTGAAGCGATCGACCGGGGCAGCAACGCGCCCGACCTGCAACCCGTGGTCGAGGCGGCGCGAAGCCTCGCTCTAAGCGAGGATCGGGCTATCTTCCATGGGTTCGCCGACGCCGGCATCGTCGGAATTGGCGATGCCGCGGAACATCCGGCGCTGACGCTCAGCGACAACTATGAGCGCTATCCGCAGGCCGTGGCCACGGCGCTCAGTCAACTGCGCAACGCCGGCGTCGCCGGCCCTTATGCCATCGCTCTTGGCCCCCGTTGCTACAAGGGTCTGTCGGAGACGACGACCGCGGGCGGATTTCGAATCTTCGACCATGTGCGCCGGCTGCTCGACGGTGGCCCCGTGGTCTGGGCGCCCGCCTTGGACGGAGCCGTCGTCCTTTCGTTGCGCGGCGGCGACTTCGAGTTGACCATCGGCCAGGACATTTCGATCGGCTATCTGGCGCACGCGTCGGCGACGGTCCGGCTCTACATTCAGGAAAGCTTGACCTTTCGCGTTTTGTCCGGAGAGGCGGCAGTGGTGCTCGCCTATGAAACGAGAAGCGGAGCCAACCCCGCCGCCTAGGCCGAGGGGCAGCCTGGCTGAAGCGACAAGGCGCGCTCCGCTAATGGCGCGCGCCTTGCTTGCCGTGCCGCTGAAGGGGCTCGTCTACAGCGGCGGCCGTGGGCCGTTCTCTCAGGTCTTGGCGATCCGCCCCAGCGTATTCCCCGCCACCTGGCTCCTCGCCTGGGCCGCAATGTCGCCCAGCGAAACCACTCCAACCATGCGCTTGTCGCGGTTCAGAACCGGCATTCGGCGCACCGCGTTCTCAGCCATGCTTTGCGCCGCTTCCTCGACGCTTTGGTCCTCGAAGACGTAGAGCACGTCCTGCGACATCGCCTCGCGGGCAGTAGCGGTGCTCAAGTCCCTCTGCTCGGCCACGGCGCGGATGACGATATCCCTGTCGGTAAGCATACCGATCAGGCGGTCGTTCTCGCCGACCGGCAGGAAGCCGATATCTTCGTCGCGCATGCGCTGCGCCGCCTCGATCAGTGTCGTTGTCGGCTCGATCCAATCGACCTCGGGGCTCATCAGGCTTGCAACGTTCATCATTCACTCCCTCGTATGCAGGATGACACGGTGCCCGCCGCGTCCCTCCTCCCGATCCACGCCGGGCTGCATAGGAGCAACAAGCATGGCTCGCCAGTGGTTCCGTATCGGCCGGTCGAAAAGAGGACCGGCGGCCCGCCGTGGCCTAGTCGCTGCGCTGGCGGGTGGCCTGGACGGCCCGCAACACGCAGGCCTCGCCAGGCGCCGCCGCCGGCCTCGGCTCGCCGTCGTCGCCTTCGTCGTGCAGGCTGACGGCGTACAACTTCTCGTCCGCGAAGGCGCTGTGAAAGCTCGGATTCTCGTTTCCGGTCGGCGGTCGGGAGGGGTCGAACTCAAGACGGCTCGCGGCCAGGCGCGCCATCCCCGAGGTCGGCGCTTTGACCAGCACCTCTTCCCAGATCTCGTGGTCCAGCCAACGCGGGTCATCCGGTGCCGCCTTGGGCTCGAGCCGCCAGATCGGCATCGCGTCTGGCCCTGACCGTCCTCAGGTCACGGTGACGCAGGTGGTTTTCGCGCCCTGCGCGACCCTTCGGGAAACGCTGCCGAAGACCGGGTCCATCAGGCCGCCCCGGCCGTGCGATCCGACGACGCGGGCGTCGGCCTGGCGCTGATCGGCGATCTCGAGAATCGCATTCGCGACCTCGCCGTGTCCAACCACCGCCTCGATGCGCTGGGCGCCCGCGGCCCGGGCGATCTCGATCGCCTTTTCGAGGACGCGCCGCCCGACCGTTTCTTCCGCCGCCACCCAGTCGACCTCCTCGCCGCCCAAGGTGGCCGGCAACGGCGCCTCGCCGTGCGGCATCACGAGGGCCTCGCCGCCGCGCCTGGCCGGATAGCTGGAGGCGAGGTGTTCGGCCTCGGCGAAGTGGCGCAATTCATCGCGCGACATTTGCGGATCGATGATGTGCGCCAAGATCAGCTCAGCGCTGTGTGCCGCCGCCAGCTGACCGGCCAGGCGCACCGCCTTCTCGGCCGGCGCCGAGCCGTCCGTCGCCGCGACGATGGTATCAAACATGACAATCGCTCCGCCATCACGAGCAAGACGCAACCTCTAAACGGCTTGGCCGAAGGCCTGGTTCCCACACCGGCCGGAACGGCGCGCGGCCTGGCCACGTTCGGTCTGGACGGTTCGAAGGGCGACGTCTCAGGCAAGCTCGTCGAGCACGGATCTCGCATCCATCAGATCGGGCGTGTCGAAGCCCTCACTGAACCAGGCGTAGGTCGCCGCCAGAGGCTCGCGCGCCGCTGCGCCCTGATCCCGCGCCCTTAGCAGGCGCGCTAGACTGGTCACGGCCCGAAGTTCCAGCGACCTGGCCTGCTGCTGGTACGAGACCTCGATCGCTCGCCGGAACGCGGCCTCGGCCGCGTCCGCCGCCGGGCGCAGCTGGTGGGCTAGACCGGCGAGCCTGTGCAGCTCGGCTTCCCAATAGCATTCGCCGGTGCTTTCAACGGTCAGCAGCGCATCATCGATCTGCGACAGCGCTTCGCCCGCCCGCCCGCGCCAGATCCACGCTTCGGCGAGCAGGCCGGCCATGTGGGCCCCGGCCGAGCCGAAGCTCATACCGCGACTCCGCTGGATCGCCTCGTGCATCTGTCGCACTCCGGCCTCGTCGCTGCTGCGGCGTGCCCGCGCCCAACCGCTGATGATGGCCCCCTGCAGTTCGTAGACGGGCAAGGTCATTCGCTCGGCGATTTCCAAGGCGCTCCGCGCGCGTGCCTCGGCCTCGTCCGGATCGGGCAGGCAGCTGTTCAGCCGCGCGGCAAAAATATGCGCATGGGCGAGGGTTGGCGGATGGCGGAGCTGTTCGGCCAAGTCCAGGGCACGCCGGCTGCTTTCCATGGCCTGCTCCGGGTAGCCGAGCAGCCAGAGCGCCAAGGCGTTCTGCGAATGACCGCAGACGCCGGGATCGTGGCCCGCGTACACGAAGGCGTGGTGGCCGTGCACTTCAGGCTGATAAAGCGCCAGTCCCTGCCTCGCATGCTCGCGCGCGGCGTCGAGCCGGCCGGTGTAGAGGTTTGTCGTCCAGGTCGCGTGGTGTGCCTGCAGCAGCAGCTCCTGGTCGCCTGCCCGCCGGGCCACCTCGAGCAGGGCGTCGGCCAACCGTTCAGCACTGGCGTGCTGCGACCGGGCCTGGTGATGCATCCACAGCCCCCACCGGGCAATGAACAGATCCGCCGGACGCTCGCCCTTGCCCAGCAGCGCCTGGGCCCGGGCATAGTTGGTCCGCACGCGCTCGTTGCCCCAGCCCAGGCTGCCCATCAGCACGGGTCCAAGCAGAAGAAGCAGTTCGGCCTCCTGCTGGTCGCGACTGCGATCGGCGGGCAGCGCCGCGACCAGAGACAGCGCCCGGTCGAGATGCGAGATTGCCTCCGCGTTGGCAAAGCGCTGCGCGGCACGTTCGCCCGCCAGGCGCCAATGACGGATCGCCTCGTCGACCAGGCCGGCTTCGGTGTAGTGGTGGGCGAGCAGCTCCGGGGCGGCAGTGCCTCGCTCGGACAGGACGCGGGCGATCCGGGCGTGCAGCTGCTGGCGGCGGCGTCTGAGCAGGCTTTCGTATGCCGCGTCCTGGATCAGGGCGTGCTTGAACACGAAGGTCGCCTCGCCCGCGACGCCGCGCCGGAACACCAGCTCCGACGCCACCAGCATGTCGAGAGCGTCATCAAGAGCCCGCCCGCGCATCGGGGCAACGGCCTCCAGCAGGGCGTGCGGAAACTCGCGCCCGATGACGGCGCCGATCTGGGCCAGCTCCTTGACGGGACCGAGCCGGTCGAGCCGCGACATCAGCGAGTCGTGCAGGGTCGCCGGAATCTTCGACTGGGCGGCTGGGCCGCCGCCGGCCGATTCAAGAATGGTCTTGGTCAGCTCTTCGAGGAACAGAGGAATGCCGTCGGCCCTCTCTACAATCTTTTGCACGACCTGATTGGTGAGCGCACCTTCGGCCGCGACGTTCGTCACCAAGGCCCGGCACTGGGCGCGGCTCAGTCGGTTCAGTGTCACCGTCGAAACGTGGCCATGTCCGAGCCACGGCGCGACGTATTCAGGCCGGTAGGTGATCACCATCAGCACCCGCGCGCCCTGGATTCTTTCGATGCTGTGGGTCAACAGCTCACTGGTCGTCGGGTCGATCCAGTGCGCGTCCTCGAACAGGAACAGCACCGGGCGGCCGGCGGCCAGCCGCAGCAGCTGCCCGGACAGGGCATCGAGCGTCCGCGCCTTCCGCTCGCGGGGTGCCAGCTCGAGCGCGCCGTACCGGCCTTCAAACGGCAGCGACAGCAACGCCGCCAACAGCGCCGCGTCGGCTTCGACACTTTCCGAAGATTGTCGCAGCAGGTTTTCGAGCTTGACGAGCTTTGCCTCGGCCGCATCTTCGGCACCGAACCCGGCCGCCCGCTGCAGCTGCGTGATCACCGGGTGAAGCGCGCTGTTCACATAATGCGGCGAGCACTGATAGCGAAGCCGCAGGTGTGGCTGATCCGCGAGCGCTTCCTGCACCGCTTCCAGAATGCGCGATTTGCCGATCCCCGCTTCGCCGGACAGCAGCACCACCTGTCCTTCGCCGTCTTTGGCCCGTTGCCAGCGTTCCAGCAGCAGCGCCACTTCCTCCTCGCGGCCGACGAAGCGCGTCAGATCGCGGCCATGGGCGCGAAAGCGGCTGTCGATCGTGCGTTCGCCGGTCACGCGCCAGGCGGCAACCGGCCCGGCCACGCCTTTGAGCGACTGTGCGCCGAGCGCCGCGCAAGCGAAGGTCTCACCGATGAGCGCGCGCGTGCCGGCGCCGATGACGACAGCACCCGCCGGGGCGATGCCCTGCAGCCGCGCGGCCACGTTGGGGGTCTCGCCGACCACGGCTTCCTCTTGCGCGGCGCCACTGCCGATCAGGTCGCCGACCACGACCGGCCCGGTATCGATGCCGATGCGTGCGCGCAGCCTGCCCACCGACTCCAGCCGCAGGCTTCCGACACGCTCGACGATGGCCAAGCCCGCGCGGACCGCCCGTTCGGCGTCGTCCTCGTGCGCGTTCGGGTAGCCGAAATAGGCCAGCACGCCGTCACCCATGAGCTTGGCCACGTTGCCCTCGAAGCGGGCGACCTCCTGTGTTACCGCGCTTTGGTAGCGCTGGATGACGGTGCTCAAGTCCTCGGGATCGAGACGGCCCGACAGCTCGGTGGAACCGACGAGATCGCAGAACATGATCGACAGTTGCCGACGCTCCGCTTGCGGCGCCCGTTCGCCGATCGCGGCGGCAGCGGCAGCTGGCGTTTCCCTTGCCGCGTGGTCCGCGAACCAACCGTCTCGACGCAACTCTTCAATGGCGCGTAGCAGCGTCTTGCGGTGGCCCATCGAGCTGACGCCGAGTTCCCGAAGATCGGCGTCGCCTAGCTCCGCGACCAGATCGAGCGCGAGATCGTTCTCCTCGAACAGCGGGGCATACCGTTCAAGTCCGAGACCGCTCAGCCATTGCCGCGTGCCGTCGCTCACGTCGCACTCTCCCCCGCGCGAGGATACTAGCGCCTACGGACAATGAAAGGACTATCGGACTTTGCGGCGCGCAGCCATCGCCGTGCGGCCGCCGCAATGGTCGGGCCCACCCGCCTCAGGGGGTCTCGCCCTCGCCGTCGTTGCCATCGGCGAACGCCCGGACGCGCCGCTTCAGCACGCCCATGACGAACAGGATGAGGATGGCAAACACGACGGTGGCGCCAGCGACCACGAAATAGCCGCCGCCGCAAGCAACGCCGATGGCGCCGGCGAGCCAGATGCTGGCACCCGTGGTGATGCCCTCAACGCGGCCACGGGCCTGAATGATTGTACCGGCGCCAAGGAAGGCCACCCCGGTGACCACAGCCTCGGTGACACGCACCGGGTCGGCGGTAACGCCATCGCGGCCGACCGCGGCCACTCCCATCAGCTCGAAAGTGAGAAGCGTGAACACCGCTGCCGCGAGCGAAATCAACATCTGCGTCCTGAGACCAGCGGCCTTGTTTCGCGCTTCTCTCTCGATGCCGATGACCGCGCCCAGGACCACGGCCGCCAGCATGCGAACGACTATCTCCCAGGCGGGGGTTTGCGAATGCAGGAGCGTCGCCTCAAGCTGCTCAATCATTGGCTAGGCATCGGCTCGTTGGTGGACGGCGGGGGCGACGTCGGCCCGCCCGCCAGGCCGGCGGCCTCTCATCGTCAACGTCGACCTCTCGCGGCCGTTCCCGCCTGCCGCGCTCGCGCAGGCTCCGATCCGGGGCCGGGAATCTCGAGACGTTCAGGCGACGTGCCCCGGCCGTCAGTCGAGATGTTCGGCCAAGCGAATGTTCACCATCTCCCAATCGACGAGATGATCGAGAAAGGCTTTGATGAAGCCACCGCGGTCGTTCTGGTAGTCAAGGTAATATGAATGCTCCCAGAGATCGCAGTTCAACAGCGGTACCGCCTCCCCGGTCAGCGGGGTCACGGCGTTCGGCGTGCTGGTGACCTTGATTTTGCCGTCGGCAAGCACAAGCCACACGTAGCCGCTGCCGAAGCGGCCGACCGCGGTGTCGATAAAGCTCGAGCGGAACCGGGCGTGACCGCCCAAGTGCTTGTCGATCAGCCGCCTGGCTCGGCCGTCGGGCTCGCCGCCGCCCCCGGGCTTCATGCTCAGCCAGAAGAAAGTGTGATTCCAGACCTGGCCGGCGTTGTTGAAAAGGTCCTGGTGTGCGTCCTCGCCGAAGGTGTCGCGTATCACGCCCTCCAGCATCTGTTGCTCGAACTCGGTGCCTTCGCTGAGCTGGTTAAGCTTGTCGACGTATCCCTTGTGGTGCTTGTCATAGTGGCAATGGAGCGTGCGCTCGCTCATATGCGGCTTGAGCGCGTCGTAGTCATAGGGCAAGGGGGGCAGAACGAACGACATGACTGATGACCTCCGCGTCTCCGATTAGACCTTCCACCTGTCAGATGCGGCGACTCCCGCCCGCTCGGTAGAGGCTTTCCCGCACAACGCAGGCCGACGGCGAGCGTTCCGAAACCGTGATTGAAAACCGGAGCGTCGAAGTTGCTGCCGAGCCGACCAAGGTTCCCCGGCAAGCGTCGCGCCGCCTCGCGGCCGCATCGCCGGACAGGCGCCACCGGCTTCCGCCCTGTCTTAGCTTGCGGCTGCTCTTAGCCCGCCACGACGGCACGCAAGACGCTCATTGCCCGCCATGGTCAGGCCGCGGAGCGGTGTTCCCGGTCCGCCGACAGGCCGCACCGTCGCTCACGAAGCTTGTCGCGCACCCTCGACAGTCGGGATTTGATGGTGCCGATCGCCACACCGAAATGTGCGGCTGCCTCTTCATGACTGTGGCCTTCGACCCCTACCATCATGAGAAGGGCCTGTTGGTCGGCGCTCAACAAGCTGAAGCTGTTGGCAACCTCGCGCAGGCGGATCACCTGCGGCTGCGGCGCAGGCTGCGGCAGACGTTCTTGCCAATCTTCGAGCGGCAGGTGCTGACCGTGCCGTTGCCGGCGACGGTGAGTATCGCAGAATATGTTGTGCATAATAGTGAATAGCCAACTTCTGAGATTGGTTCCCATTTCGAATTTATCGATATTAGAAATGGCGCGTACCATGCAATCTTGTACTAAGTCGTTGGCTGCGTCAGCGTTGTGGGTGAGGGACAACGCAAATCGCCTGAGCGCGGGAAGTTGTTCACGAAAAGCTTGGAGCTGGACTTCATTATTCATAAATAGCCTCAGAAGTAGCCGCCTGTAGAGTATCTATTTGTTTCGTCGGATGTATCAAGAGAAAACGTATGATAGACCTAATGAAAGTTCGCCATATTGCGATTTAGTTGATTGTGTTTACTCTAAGCCTACATATGAACATCATTATAATGTCACTCCTAATGTAGACGCGTCTTTTCGGTCGAAAAGGTATACTGTGCTTGTTGCACATTTTGAGCGCTGTGCTAGAAATGGGATGTACCCTTCTGCGGCAACCTCATAACTGCCGTTGACGTGCTGAGATACCGGGACGCGGCAGCTGAAGCCGGGGATGCGAGGAGGACAAGCATGCCCAGTGAGCGAAAACGAACCGAGCGCCTTCAAATCTTGTTGGATGACGATGAGCTAAGGGCTCTCGACGACTGGCGTTTCAAGAACCGCATGCCCAGTCGCGCCGCGGCCATTCGCGAACTGCTCCGCCGGGGTTTGAATGCCCCGGGATTCGAGGATCCTGACGGCACTAAGTCCGCTGACTTTGGTGTCGTCGACAATTAATAAAATTTTCTAAGATAAAACATCTTTCCTGTTGGCTATTAAAGAATCAACTATTCTTTTGCGGGATCACCCTGACGGATCAGCATCATGCAAAGCCGCGCCGCGCGCCGTGCGTCACTTTCGCGACCTTCCTTGCAAAGCCGAGCGATGTCGGCGCGGAACTGTTCGACGTCGGCCAGTTGTTTCTCCCCACTCAAGGGCGTCTCCGCCAGGGCGCGATCCAATTTGGCCAGCAGTTCGGCGGCTATCACAGAGCCGTCTTTCACCTTCTTCGTCATTGGCGTCAGCCTTTTCTTCGCATTTCACGCATTACCGCGTTCGATGTCGATCGAATTAATAGTCGCAGGGTAAACGCGCGAAGGCCGCGCGGCGTTCCAGGTTTCGCCGCTGCCTCAATGGCGACTGTGTGTCGGTGCGATCCTGGCAACCACCGGCAGATGATCCGACGCACCGTGGATCTGTCTCCAGGCACATGAATGTCGCAGCATGTGGGCTGGTCGGCACAGGATCCGATCCAGCGCGAAAAGCGGCAGTAGGGCGTGAAACGTCCGATGCGCGGTCACGCCGGAGAACAGGCTGGTCAGCGCGGTGCCGGCGAAAAAGCGGCCACGCCATTCATTGAGGTCACCCATCAGCAGGCACGGCAGGTGCGTCTCCGCCTTGACATGACCAAGCAGTTTGGCCATCTGCCGCCGCCGCTCGGCAGCCCTGAGGCCGAGGTGGGTAGCGAAAACATGGAGCGGCCCCGCCGGCGCCTCGACCACGGCCTCGAGCGCCTGGCGTGGCTCGCGGCCGGCAATCGAGAGATCGTGCACCCTGTGCTCATGCATGGGCCAACGGCTGAGCAGGAGCTGACCAAAGTGACCGGCCTTGGCAGAGAGGATTTTCGCTTCGATGCGATGTCCGCCGAAGGCGTCCGCAAGCTGGCTGAACAGGTTGACGGACGGATTGCGCTGAGACCGCGAGTCCACTTCCTGCAGCGCCAGGATGTCGGGGTCGATGGCACGGATGACCCGCCTGGTACGATCCGGATCAAAGGCACCGTCGCTGCCGACGCAGCCGTGGATGTTCCATGTCGCAACGGTAATCAGGCGATCGCGCCGCATTCATCGTGCCTTGCGAACTCACAGCATCAAGGCCTGCGGATCCACGGCAAGTCCATTCCAGATCGCCCCGCCAAAGTCGGAAGCGCTCTCCCGGTGGCCGTTGGCACGGCGAGCGTTTCCGCCAACGGGTGTTCCATGGCGGTGCGCATCACGACGCGGGCGCCATGCCGAGCGTCCGCTCCACCCGCCAGCAGGCCAAGCGGCGCCGCCTTGTTGAACGGCTGACGCGGCGCTCGGTTCCCGAGGCTCACGGCGACCAGAGGGGAACATCTGGCGGAGGCGCCCACATCGCCGCGCCGACGACGGTGTTGACCGGCCTCGTCTGCAGCCATGTGTCGAAGCGTCAGCCGGAGGCTCCGTTGTTGGCCGGTACCGGATTAATTGAACACGTCAGAAAGGCGGCGTCACGCCGGGCTTGCCGCCTTGGACGGAATATTTTGCGCCGCTGACGAAACTCCAAGGCGCCCGATTGGTTTGTAGTGCATCGTTGATCATACGGTGCGATGGCATGGAAGATACCCGAGATCCGGACAGCAGCGGCCTCGGGCGGACCAACGTCGCCGAGCGGCTGCGTGAGCTCTATGAAAATTACGCGGAAGCAGAATCCTCAGATCGGGTCGTCGAACTGGCCAAGCAACTGGACCGCGCCTTGTCGCGGCCGCGAGAGGGCAGCGAGCGGGCCTGGAATGGCGACCTCTTACCGGACCAAAACGACATGCGGAATCGGGATTGAGACCAGGCGTTTCCCTCAGACCGCCTCAGCCCGCCGGCGATCAGTGCCCAAGAAATGCGTCGTCGGTTTCGACCTGCAACAGGCCAAGCAATCGCTCGCGACCACGATTGACCCGGCTTTTGATGGTGCCTATGGCGCAACCGCATACTTCCGCCGCCTCGGCGTAGCTGAGGCCGGCGCCACCGACCAACATCAACGCGTCCCTCTGGTCCACCGACAGCTTCTGCAGCGCCCCGTGCACGGAGCGCATCTTCAGCGACCATTCCTGCGGCGGCTCGACCTGCGTCGTCCGCATCTGCTCCTGCAGGCTCGAATGCTCCCGCCGTCGCTTCTTGCAGACCGTATAGAAGGTATTGCGCTCGATCGTGAACAGCCAAGCGCGCAGGTTGGTACCGGGTCTGAATTGATGGATGTTCGCCAAGGCCTTGGCCAAGGTCTCCTGCAGCAGGTCCTCGGCTTCCGCCGAATTGCGGGTCAGGCTGCCGGCGAAGGCGCGCAACGCCGGAAGGTTGGCGATGACGTCACCATGCAGCTGGGCGCCGTTGCTCGTTTCCTGATCGGCAGTGCTGACCCCCTCTGAATCGAGACCTGGCCTTGGCTCGCCGGGCAGAACTGCGCCGCTCTCGTCTCGGTGCATTCGCATGAGATCGCGCCTCTCGCTAGATGGTTGCCTCCCCCGACCGCCATGCGTAGGTTCTTGTCGCCTTCGTGGGCGAGGCTGGGGGTAGAAAGACGCCTCAAGCTGCCTTGTGAGCTAAACGAGCGCCGTGGAACATCGTTCCATCTTCGAGACGCCGCGGCCTCGCTGCTTATCCGAGCAGCGACAGCACGGCCAAGACGACGACGATCACACCGATCAAGTAGAAGATGTTGTACATGCTGAACCTCGCGTTCTTTCACCCGGGATGTGCGGTGTGATCGGCCACGTAGGCTCCCCGCATGCCCTGCGGTCGGGCCGGACCGATGGTCGAGTCGTGATAGGTTTGGTGTTCGAGTTCGGCGTTCAGTTCCGCTCCCAGGCAGACCACATAGGCCGACAGGTAGAGCCAGAACAGCAGCACCACGACCGCGCCGAGCGAACCGAAGGTCTGGTTGTAACTTCCGAAGTTGGCGACGTAGAAGGAAAACGCCATCGAGCTGGCGAGCCACAGCACCCCCGCGGCGAGGGCGCCCGGCGTCACCCAGATGAAACGTGCCGCGCGCCGGCTGGGACCGAAGTGATAGAGGATCGCCAGGGCGATGACGATCAGGACCGCCATGAACACCCATCTCAGCCACATCAGCAGTGTCGTGTAGCGGCCCCCGATTCCGAGGAATTCAATGACCGCCGGGACTACCGCGATCAGTGACAGGGCGATCAGCGCGAACACGATGCCGCCTACCGTGAACAGGATCGCGACCAGGTTCCGCAGCAGAAACGGCCGCCCCCGCCGCTCCTTGTAGGCAACGTCAAGCGCGGCCAACACGGCATTGATCCCTTTGGTAGCGCTCCATAGCGCGAGGGCGAGGCTGAAGAGCAGCTGCAGGCTGAGCGTCTGTTCCGTCGTCGAGGCGATACGCGTCATTTGCTGGATGATGATGCGGTACACCTCTTGCGGGACGATCTCGCGCAAGGGCGCAAGCTGCGCCTCGACCGTCGAGGGATCGGCGATCAGTCCGTAGACGATGACGAAGGCGGCCAGTGCCGGAAACAAAGCTAGAAATGCGTAGAAGGCGATACCGGCCGAGAGTACGGATACCCTGTCAGCCCCGATGTTGACGCGGACGCGCGCTAGCGTATCTCGCCAGCCCTGCGGCGGCACAAGGAACGGGCTCGGCGCGAATTGCCCGCGTTCTCCGACCTGCGCGCCCGGCATGACCGCCCCAGGTCAGGGCGTGTGCCGCGAAGACGGGTGCGCCCGCCCAGCACCTTCGGTTTTGGCCTCCGGGCGCCGGGCGCCGCTGGGCCCGCCGCCGCGCGTTTCCGTCGAGGATCGGATTTTGCTCACGGCGGCTTGGGCGCCGGCCTTTGCGACCTGGGCGCCAGCCTCCGCGGCCCGGCCGGCTTCGCGTTTCGCCGTTTCGGAGGTCAGATCGCGGTCCTTGGCCTCGTCGACAGCGGCCTCGTAAGCCGCCGTCGCCACGCCCTTGGCATGCCGCGCACCCTCGCGGACGGCGTCCCTAGCAGCTTTCTTGGCCACATCGCTCGACTCGCCCAGCGTTTCGTTCTCACGCCGTGTCATCGGCAACGTTGCCGCGATCGCCGCTCCAAGCGCGAAACCGAGGGCACCGATCACCAAGGGGTGCTCTTGCCCGAACGCGCCGGCGCGGCGGACCAGCCTGCTGCCGACCGCCGTTGGCGCTTCGGCCAGCGCCTTCGCCCGAGCGCCGACCTCCTGAGCCTTGCTGCCCAGCTCACGCGCCACTCCCGCGGCCTTGTCCTTGACGCGTTGGCCAAGGTCGCTGGCGCCTTCCTGGGCCGATTGGATCGTCGAGCCGCCGGCGCTGCCGACGCGGTCGCCGACGCGACCTATCGCCGTGTCGGTATGGGCCGTCGCCGAATCCGATCGCGGATCTCGCTCATCCCACTCGTGCTCCGTAGATCGAGTGCTCGAAAGCGCCAGCCAGCCGAGCCCGACCCCGATAAGGACGACCGGCACCGGATTGTCTCGCACCGTCCGCCCGACACCCGCAGCAAATTCACCGCCGCCGTCCCTGACGCGGCCAAACATGTCGTCGAACAAATGCGCCAGCGAAAACTTCTGGCGCAAAGCCGACAGCGTTTCGTCCATTTCGGCCCGGGTCCGATCGATCTCGATCTCGATCTGATCGGCCGATTTCGCATGTTCAGTCATCGCACGTTCTCCATGACCATGTTTCTGTCCTCGCGCACCGACTTCATGACCCGGTGCGGGAGAAGGTTTTTCGCCCTGAGGTTGTTCTGCCCGTACTTGATGAAGGCGAACGCCAATATCGCGATTGCGACGCCGACCAGGGTCGATGCGAGCCAGGCCGGCAGCACCCCGGAAAGCGCAATGACGAGCCCCTGCAACAGCGTCAGCAGCGCACAGAATGCCAGCAGAAAGCCAACCAGAAGCGCCATAACGCCAGCCTGGGCTTGACCTGCCTTCTCGGCCGCTTCCGCCTGTGCCAGGTGCAGCTCCTGCCGTAACAGGGTAGTAACTTCGCTGATCAGCTCGCCGGCAAGCGAGCCGAACGATTGGTCCCGATGCTGCTGCATTGCCATTCGTTCCATCTACCCGTGCTCTATGAGGCGACTGGAATCGGATTGCCGCTGAGAAGCGGAACTCTTGAGGAAGCGGGTAAGGCCGATTCCGGCGATGAAAGCGGCGCCGAAGAAGAGCGCCGGCCGGCGTCGCGCGAACCCCTCGAGGTCGCGCAGCAATTCGCTCGGCTCGCTTCCCGAGATCTGCCGCCCCAGTCTGTTCAGCTCGTCCGCCGCCGCGGCAGCATAGGATGTCGTCACCTGCAGGCCCTGCCGCTCGAGCTCTTGCGAGCTGCTGCCAACGACGGATGCAAGCGCCAAGACGTAGTCCGCGGCCGCCTGCTTCTTTTCGTCGGCCATGCGGACCGCCCCGCGGCGCGCCTGTTCGGCCAGACGCCGCCCCTGGGTCTTGACTTCGCCGACGGCATCCTTCACCTGGCGGCGGGCCTCGTCGCCGGTTTCAGGTCTCGCGCTCGGATCCGAATCGGAATGCATGGCAACGGCCCCATCTCGCTCTCTGAAGGTGTGGGAAAAACGCCGCAGGCAGGACAAAGTTCCCGACCCCGCCGCCGCCCAAGTTCGGTCGCTGGCCTCCGGCCTTTACCCTGGCGGCTTTGAGAAAACGGGCCCGGGCAGCGACACCGCCGCCGACTGTTGCCCGTAGCCGAGCACGCAAACCGCCTTAGTCGTTGCCCGGGTATGGGTTATGGGCCAGCAACCGGGTCAGATGCGCGGTATTGCGCACCAGCATGTCAATGCTGGTGCGCACCGCCTCCGGCATCGCCTTCAGGTCCTTGTAGTCGGTCTTCTGCATCGCCTCGCCCACCCAGTAGGCGACCGCATTCGCCGGTATCGTGAAGCCGACATCGTTCAGTGCCTGGTACAGTTGGGCGGATACGTGGTGCGCGCCGTCCTCGTTGCCGACGACGGCGACCGCCGCCGTCCTGCCAAAGGAGAGCAACCTGCCCTCGCGGTCACGCTCGCCGAGAAAGGCGTCGAGCCGCTCCAACACGCGCTGGCACACGCTCGACGGCTGACCCAGCCAGATCGGTGTGCCAATCAGCAATATCTGGGCCTCGAGGATCCGGCGCCGGAATTCGGGCCACTCGTCACCCTCGCCTTCGTCCGAGGTCACGCCGGGCCTGATCGTCCAATCCACCACGCGCAATATGTCCCCCGCCACGCCTTGGGTGAGGAAGGCGTCGACAATCTGCGACAGCATCAACTCGGTCGACGAAGCTTCGCCGCCGCTCGATTTTAACGAGCAGTTCAGGGCCAGCACGTTCAGGTCCATACCGGGACAACCGATTTTTTGCCTGAATGGTTCCGGTGAGCCCCGGGAACGGCTCCGCCGCACGGACGCGGCCCAACCGCATCACGCAGCCGGCCGACGGCGGCCGAAAAAAGCGGAACGACCCGGCGGGCGGGGCAGTTAGTTTCCCTGGTTTCAACGACAACCGATTCCGGAAATTGATGCGACCATGGCGAAGACATCCTCCACCAAACAGGACCGCCGGAAGCGCCCGAAGCGCGAAGCCACGGCGACCGATGGCGCCGGCCGCGGAGCAGGACGCGAGGGCGACGAGGCTGGCGCCAGGCGGCCGGTGTGGAGCGGCAGTCTCCGCCTCGCGCTGGTGTCGGTGCCGGTGAAGCTTTTCGCCGCGACGACGACGGGCGCGCGGATCAGCTTCCATCAGGTGCACGAGCCCTCCGGCAAGCGCATCCGCTACCAGAAAGTGGTTCCCGGGTTCGGCCCGGTGGATACGGCGGAAATCGTCAAGGGCTTCGACCTGGGCAAGGGCCAGCATGTTCTGCTCGATCCGGACGAGATCGAAGACCTAAAGCTCGAGGCGAAGCGAAGCCTCGATCTGGTCCAGTTCGTCAAGCAGGGCGAGATCGATCCGATATGGTTCGACCGGCCCTATTATGTCGTCGCTGACGACGAGTCCGCCGAGGAGGCCTACGGCGTGCTCCGCGATGCATTGCGCGCGTCCAGCCGGTTGGGCCTGGGACAGTTCGTGATGCGGGGACGCGAATACATCGCCGCCCTAAAGCCCTGCGGCGGCGGCCTATTGCTCGAAACGCTGCGTTTTGCCGACGAGGTTCGCGAGGCCGCTTCTTATTTCGTCGACGCGGCGGAGGGCGCGGCGGACGAGGAATTGCTCGAATTGGCCCAGGAGCTGATCGAGCGCAAGAGCGCGCCTTTCGATCCCCAGCGCTTCCAGGACCGCTACACCGAAGCGCTGTGCCAGCTGATCGACGCCAAGGCCAAGCGCAAGCGGCCCGTGCAAATCGACGAGGAAGAGCGACCCGCCGGCGAAGCCAAGATCATCGACCTCGTCGATGCCCTGAAGCGCAGCGTCAAGAGCGCCGAGCGCGGCTCGACCTCGCAGCGGGCCGCCAGCGCCAGACGCAAGGCCGGTTGACGATGCCGTCCGGACGGCGCGGCGGCACCCTGGCCGCCTACAGGGCCAAACGCCGCTTTGCCACGACGCCCGAGCCAAGAGGCCGAGCGCGCCGCGGACAGCAGTGGCGCTACACCATACAAAAGCATGCGGCCCGCCGCCTCCACTACGACCTGCGGCTCGAGCTCGACGGAGTCCTGAAGAGCTGGGCGATCACCAAGGGCCCCAGCCTCGACCCCGCGCACAAGCGTCTTGCCGTGCGCACCGAGGACCATCCCGTCGACTACGCGAGCTTCGAAGGGCAAACTCCCGAAGGCAACTATGGTGCCGGCAGCGTCCTCCTCCGGGACCAGGGCCAGTGGCAACCGATCGGCGATCCCGATGCAGGACTGAAAAAGGGCAAGCTGACTTTTCATCTCCACGGGCGGCGGCTCAAGGGAAGATGGGCGCTGGTCCGCTTCCGGACGGATGAGAGGCGCAAACGCGAGAACTGGCTGCTCATCAAGGAGAAGGACGACGAGGCCGCGCGCGACGGCGAGGTGACGCGGACGCTGACGACCAGCGTAGTCTCCGGCCGCGAAATCGAGGACATCGCCAAGGCGCCCGCAGCGATCTGGGACGCGAAAGCCGACCGGACGTCCGAGGTGCCGGCCGATCGGCACCGGCACAAGGGCAGACGCAAGCCGAGGCCTTTGCCCAAGTTCACGTCGCCTGCACTGGCCACGCTGGTCGACGAACTGCCCCAAGGCTCTGACTGGCTGTTCGAGGTCAAGTTCGACGGCTACCGCGCCATCATCGCGGCCTCCGGAGAAAGCGTGCGCATTTACACCCGAAACGGCCTCGACTGGACCGGCCGCTTCCCGACGATCGCTCGCGCCCTAACCGATCTCGACCTCGATGCTGCCTTGCTCGACGGTGAGATCGTCGCCGTCGACGGCGAGGGCCGCTCGGACTTCGCGACGCTGCAGCGGAAACTGAAGACCGGCGATCACGGCCTTTCGTGCTTCGTCTTCGATCTGGTGGCCGAAGCCGGCCAAAAGCTGAGCGCCAAGCCTTTGATCACGCGCAAGAAGCGCCTGCAGAGGCTGTTGGCCGGGACGCCCCGCGATGGTCCGATTTTTTATGCCGACCATGTCGCCGGCGACGGCCGCAAGATGCTTTGCACCCTCTGCGAGGCGGATTTTGAGGGCGTGATCGCCAAGCGGGCCTCGGCCCCTTATCGCGGCGGGCGCGGCCACGCCTGGCTGAAGATCAAATGTGGCCGTGAACAGGAATTCGTCATCATCGGCTGGTCGCCGTCGTCTCGCCATCGCGCCTTCGCCTCGATCCTGCTCGGCCTCTACGAGAATGGCCGGCTGCGCTATGCCGGACGCGCGGGCTCGGGCTTTTCGCAGGACGACCTCGCTTCGCTGGCCAAGCGTTTCAAAGCGCTGGCGCGCAAGACCCCGCCACTCGACGGCGAAGTGCCGGAGAACGTTCGCCGCAACGCCCGCTGGCTGAGGCCTGAGCTGGTGGCACAGATCGCCTTTGCCGAGTTCACGCGAGAGGGCATCCTTCGCCATGGCCGCTTCGTCGGCCTGCGTCAAGACAAGGCGCCGGCCGCGGTCGGCCGCGAAGAGGTGAAACCGCTGGATCTGGTGCAGGACATGAAGAGGCGAAACGCCGAGGCTGGTGTGACGATCGCGGGTGTACGTCTAACCCATCCGGACAAGGTTCTTTACTCCGAGCAGGGGCTGACCAAACGCGACCTCGCTGGGTACCTCGAAGCCGCCGCGGAGCGCATGCTCGAGCACCTGGCGGATCGCTTGGTCAGCCTGGTGCGTTGCCCCGACGGCCGCAAGGAATGTTTCTTCCAGCGCCACGCCGGCGCCGGGCTGCCGGAGGCGATTGGCACGATGGCGGTCAGCGGCAATGCCGGCAATGCGAAAGAGTACCTGTTCATTCGAAACGTCGAAGGCCTGGTCAGTGCCAGTCAAATGGGAGTGCTGGAGTTTCACATCTGGGGTTCGCGTGTCGACGATGTCGAGCGCCCGGATCGTATCGTCTTCGACCTCGACCCGGATCCCGCGTTGAGCTTCGACACGGTCAAGCAGTCCGCACACGAGCTGCGCCAAGCGCTCGCCGCCCTGGGTCTTTGCAGCTATTCGCTGCTCACCGGCGGCAAGGGCATCCACGTCGTGGTGCCGATCATGCGCCGATACCAGTGGCCTACGGTCAAGGGCTTCGCCAAGGCGCTGGCGATGCGCTTCGAAGCGGAGGATCCGGGACGCTACGTGGCAACCATGAGCAAGGCCAAGCGCAAGGGCCGCATCTTCATCGATTACTTCCGCAACGATCGCAGCGCCTCGGCCATCGCACCCTATTCGCCGCGCGCCCGCCAGGGTGCGCCCGTGGCTTGGCCGATCGGTTGGGACGAACTGGACGGAATCGCGGCCGCGAATGCGATCACCGTTCCGATGGCGAAGGATTTGCTCTGCGGGCCGAATGCCTGGTCGGACTATGGCAAGCCGGCCCAGGGCCTTAAGCGTTCGGCCTTGCGCGCTCTCGGCGTCGCCGAGTGAAACTTGAAGAACGCACGCTCGCGCTGGTCTGCGCGCGGGAGATTGGCTGCAGGCCCGCGAAGGCGATGACGAAGCCGATCAGGTGCGCCCAGGCGAACTCATCGTCCAGACGCATTTAGGACAAAACCAGAGCCGAGGACGGCACGACCCCGTGAGACCGGTGCCGTCACCGCCGGGGCGGTGCGACGGCGCCGGTCACGCCCGGACCCAGCGCCAGCCCGTCCAGCTCCATCGCGGAGAGCCATGAGGAGCCGCCCGCTCGGCCACGTGAAGGCTCCGCCCGCCGAACCCGACCGGTCAGGAAACGGCGGCCGATATCAAGAGATACCGGCCGCCCGTGCGCGTCGCTTCGTGCTATTCGAGCTTTTCGTAGTAGGCGTTGTTCTTCTTGCGCCAGGCGTCGTCAGCGACGTCGCCGAACTTGCCGCGCTCGAAGCTGGGAGCGTTTTCCAGTTGCGGTTCGGTGACATTGAGGACGAAGACATCCTTGTCCCCCGTGACCTTGAGCGTGTGCAATGGCACGGCGATCTGCTTTTCACCCAAGCCGAGGAAGCCGCCGCGGGAGATGATCGCGTAGGACGTTTCCCCCTCGGCCGTCGCCAAAAGGATATCGTCGATCTCACCCAGATCGTTGTTTTCCGGATTCCGCACGTCGCTGCCGATGATCTCCTCGGCACGCATCCGTCCGGAAAGCTGACCGAGACTTTGCGCCGACTTCAGGCGCTCCTTCTCCTCGGTATTCCAGCTTTCGTAGTCGGGCGAGCCCGTTGACGCCTGCTTCGGGTTCTCGACCATCTCCTTGATCGCCGCGACCACTTCCTGGCACGCGCCTTCCTGGCCCGCCTGCTGCAGCAGACGCGCAGAATCGCGAAGCTGGCGGATATCCGAGCGCATGCGCGCGCTCATCCCCGCGCGCTGCTCGTCGCTGGCGCTGATCTTCTCGTTGTAGTCGCGCAGGTCGGCCTCGCAGTCGGCCCAGGCGGGCAGCGCCGCCAGGACGGCTATCGACGAAACGGCAGCCAAAAGGGTTTTCTTCATATCGCCAGTCTCCTCCGTGATGGTGGTGGTGTTATCGATTGGGTCCGCCCGTCTTCACTACGCCCCCGAACTTGTGCCAATCAGTCTGGCCCGCCGGGCGCCGCCAGGCGGGCCGCTGACAGCTCAGTTGAGCTTGTCCTCCCAGTCCCGCACCTGGCGCTCGGCCTCGTCGCGGCTGATCCCGTAACGCTCCTGGACCCGGCCGAGCAGTTGCTCGCGCTGTCCGTCGATCTGATCCAGTTCATCGTCCGTGAGCTTGCCCCAGTTCTCGCGCACCTTGCCCTTGAACTGCTTCCAGTTGCCTTCGATTCGATCCCAGTTCATGACTGGCTTCTCCATCTAGCTGGATCGGGGAATTGACCCCTCGATCTTCTGTAAATCCAAGCCCCCGAACCGCAAACGAAGCTTCTTCCAACGCTTCGTCGGTTCTGCCAAGCCAACATCGGGCATCGGCAAAGGTTCCGAGGCGAGCAGCGCTTTGCGCCCGGTTGCACCGGCCTGCCGGCCCCTCGACGGCTGCGCTTGCGCCTGTCTCGCTTGTGTTGGTTGATTTCGGCCGCAGGCCGTCCCGGCGTGCCTGGATTCGAGCTGGGGGGATCGCTGGCCGGGAACGATTCGATCGCGCTTTCGTCGATCAGCTGGTCCTCGTCCAACTTGCCCTTGTCGGACTTTTTTCGGGGCGGACTGTTGCGAGACAATTGTTTGATCACGGGTCGAATGGAGCGGCGCTGCAACTCTCAAACCAACGTCTGGCTTTGCGCTAAGGTTCCCGCGGTTTTGCGAAAGGCCATCGCGGGGAACCCCAAGGCAGGCGCTTCGTTACGCGGACATGAGCTGCAAACGCACGCGCACTTGCACCCACCTCGCCGGGACCCGGGAACCGGAGGCGGCAACAGCGACACCTCCCAACGGGACCCCGACGCCGGCAAACGGCGGTGCGGCCAGCGAGCCGCCGGTCGACCCTACGCTGAATGCTGCCGAATTGCCGCACCGGGCGGCGCCGCTTGCCCCCGGGCGCTCGTCACGCTTCCTCGTCGCCGTAATGGCGACGGTGGTCGGCGTGCTGACGCTCGCCGCTTTGGCGCTCGCCGCGATCGCGCTCGGCGTGTGGTGAGATGTCTATTTCCGGGCGATGACCCAGATCGCGTGAACGATGCCGGGGATGTAGCCCAGCAGGGTCAGCAGGATGTTGAGCCAGAAATGCCCGCCCAGCCCAACCTGCAGAAAGACGCCTAGCGGCGGCAGCAAGATGGCGAAAACAATTCGAATGAGATCCATCAACATGGCTTTCCAGGTAACGCCCGTCGAAATTGATTGTCGGTCGGGCAGAAGCACGATCGCCCGACGGTTCGCTTACCGCCTCAACTCCGGCCTCCGGCGATGGTTCCCGCCGCCGGCGACATTCGCACGCTGGCGCTTGCTTGTCATGTACGCGGCAACCCTTGCGACGCCAGCACGTTTTACGCAACGAATCGACGTACAGCGGAGAAGGCAAGATGGCGCAGCCGAGCAAGCGGGCGATCGTGCGGGCAGTGCTGGCTCGCTACCCGGAAAGTTATGCCGAGCGGCTTCGCATCGAGGTCGCCAAGAATACGCCGGCGCCCCTCTATCAGTGGCTCATCGTCTCGCTACTGTTCAGCGCACGCATCAGGGCCGACCACGCGGCCGGCGCCGCCCAAGCGCTGTTCAAGCGGGGCTGGCGGACGCCGAAGAAGATGTCGCAGTCGATCTGGGCCGAGCGGGTCAAGGAACTGAACCGTTCAGGCTATGCCCGCTACGACGAAAGCACCTCGCGCTATATTGGTGAGACAACCGAGATGATGCTGCGGCGCTATGGCGGCGACCTGCGGCGCTTGCGGGCTGCGGCCCAGCACGAACCCGCGCGCGAGCGGGAGCTGCTGAAGCAGTTCAAGGGCATCGGCGAGATCGGCGCCGATATCTTCTTTCGCGAGGTCCAGATCGCCTGGGACGAACTTTATCCGTTCGCCGACCGCAAGGCCCTTGATGCCGCCCGCAAGCTGGGCCTCGGCAGTGAGGCGGCGGCGCTGGCACGCCTCAGTCAGCGCCAGACACTGCCGCGCCTGCTGACCGGCCTGGTGCGCGTCGAACTCGCCGATGAGGCGGACGCCGTGTTGCGATCCGCGGCGTAAGCGCTGACGCCTTGCGTCCGTCAGCGACCCGTGATGAAGCTCCAGGCACGAGCGACCACTCCGGCATGCGCATGCCGGCGCGCTAACGCGCGCACGCGGGCTGCCACGGTCTGCGCCTCGGCCGCCAGCCCGTTGTGGCAATAGCAGACGATGCGATGCAGCTCGCGGTGAGACAATTCGAAGAACTCGCGGGCCGCGCCGTAGCTATCGCCGCGGAGCCCGGCGGCGCGGAGAACCGGATCCTCGAACGCCACCGCGAGGGGCGATCCCGAGCACTGCAGGCGGTCCCGAAGGCCCGGTGCCTGGTACTCGGTACCGACGAGCATCCGCAATCGCCGCCGCGGCTCTCGCTCGAGTACGCTTGCCCAGCGGTCCAGACGGTCAAGCCTGGTCATCCGGTCCGGCATTTCCGCGTGTAGGGAAGCCAGAGCCTCAAGTTGTTCCAGTGTCTTATGCTCCATTCCACATCCTCGGCAATGCAGCTTCTACGTTTGCACGGAGACGCTCCTACAGCTTCAGTGCGGCTCTCCGTGGGCCGCTGCCGCGGTGACGTCGGTCCCGACGGAACGGCATCGGTCACTGTGAGCAATCTTCCGAGCGACCAAGAGTTCCGGTTGCAGTGAAAATATCTGGCGCGTGCGCGGACATCGCCTCACCGCAAGCGCGAGCGATCACCAATCCGATGGACTGGGAGGCCTCAGGGAACCTTCCCGGGCCGGGGCTACGCCGCGTCTGGGCGTGGCCTGGCCCGGCTTTGCGCGATGCCGCCGTCCTGCTTAAGCGACCATCTCGTTGCGGACCGGCAGCACCTCTGGCGAACGAATGTGCAGGTCACGTTGCGGGTAGGGAATTTCGATACCGTTGGCCTGAAACTTGTCCCATACCCGCAGCATGACCTCGCTCTTCACGTTGGCGACGCCGTGGCTGGGATCATCGATCCAAAACCGCAGCTCCAGGTTCAAGGCGCTGTCGCCGAAACCCGTCAGCAGGCAGTTGCCCTTGGGTTCCTTGAGCACCCGCTCGACTTCAAACGCGGCCTCAAGACACAGCCTGATCGCCAAGTGCACATCAGAGCGGTAGGAGATGCCGATCGGGACGCGAAGCCGCACCGCGCGGTCGCTGTAGGACCAGTTCTCGACGCCGCGGGTGATCAATTCCTCGTTCGGAATCAGGTGCTCGATGCCGTCGCGGGTAATGACCGAGACGTAGCGACCGCCAAGCGAATTGACCCAGCCGTAGGTGCCGCCGACGGAGATCACGTCGCCTGGTTTGATCGACTTGTCCATCAGCAGCATCAGGCCGCTGAACAGGTTAGAAACCGCCTTCTGCAATCCGAAACCGATGCCGACACCGACGGCGCCGCTGAAAACGGCGAAGGCGGTCAGGTCAATGCCGATGCTCCTCAGCGCCGCCACCACGGCAATGACGATCAGCACCAGCTTCAGCAGCTTGCTGAACAACACCTGCATCGTCGGCGTCAAGTTCGGCGCCGCCCGGATGCGCCGCTCCAGCAGCCGCGAGAGCTGCAAGGCGAACCAGAGCAAGAAGCCGAGCGCGAGCATGCCCTTCAAAACCGTGAGCAAGGAAATCCGAAGCTCGCCCAGCAACACCGCCTGGGCGTCCAGCAGGAAGATCGCATCGTCCAGCCAGCCGACGATGTTCAGCGCCGCGACACACCAGGCAATTACGGCGATGAGTTTCGACCAGTTCGGATCGCGCACCAGCTCGGAAGCCACGCGAATGACGATCCAGGCGCTGACCAGACTTACGGCAATCTGTATCAGGTGATGCGGCCAGTCGGCGCCGCCGGCGATCAACATCGCCAGCCACAGCAGCAAGGCCCACACCATAGACAGCGACAGCGGGGCGGCTACCCGGGTCAGCCGCAGCATCGTGCGTTCCTGGCTGAAGCGCTGGCCTAACCGCTCAAGGCGGGCACGAAGCGCCGGCGCCAGCATATACGCCGCGAAACAGGCGACGACGACGAGCAGCAGCTGGCCCAGCGTGCCGAGCACCAGCACCTCCTCGAGCAGCCACGCCCTGATATCATCGAGGCCGGCCCGCAACGCCGCCAAATCGATCAGTTGTTCCATCTCTCACCTCCCCGGCAAGACATTGACAGGCCGTTAAGCGGCCGCTGAAAAGCCATCATGGTGCGCCCGGTGACGCCGACACCTGCAGGACGGGTTCAAAGCAGGCTGGCCAAAGCGGTGGCGATACCGAGAAAGGAAAAGAATCCGGCGATGTCGGTCACCGTGGTCAGTATGATCGAGGAAGCAACCGCTGGGTCCTGGCCCAGGCGCGTCAGCACGATCGGCACCAGGGCGCCGGCGAATCCGGCGGCGATCATCGCCAGCACCATCGACAGCGCGATCACCAGGACCAGTCCGAGCGAGCCGCTCCAGAGCAGCACGCCGAGCCCGCAGGTGATGGCGATGGCGACGCCGCTCATCATTCCTGCACTGACCTCCTTGAGGGTGACCTGGAACCAGTGCCGCACGGTAATCTCCCGCAGCGCCAGCCCGCGCATGGTCACGGCCAGGGCCTGAGCGCCGGCGTTGCCTGATTGCCCGGCGACCACCGGCAACAGCACGGCCAGCGCGGTGAAGCGGGCGATGGTATCCTCGAACAGCCCGACTACCGCCGCCGCCAGGAAGGCGGTCAGCAGATTGATCTGCAGCCACGGCAGCCGTTTTTTGACGGCGAACAGCGGCCGCGACAGGGCCCGCTCCTCCTTGCTTGCCCCGACCATGGTCTGCAGGTCGGCAGTGACGTCCTCCTGGATCGCGTGCACCAGCGTCGCATGATAGATGATGCCGATCAGCTGACCATGCGCGTCGATCACGGGCAGGTCGGCCAGGCGGTAGCGTTCGAGCAGTTCCGCCACCTCGCTCTGCGGCGCTACGGCGCTGACCGCCGCCGTAAGCGGTTGCGCCAGCGCCGCCAGATCCTGCTCGGGTTCGGCGACGGCGATGTCCTGTATTGCGACTTTGGAGGTCAGCTTGTTTTCGTCGTCGATGAGATAAAGGCTGCGCGCGGTCTTGGCTCGCGACCTGCGCAATGTGGCAAGGGCCTCGCTGGCGCGCATCTCGCCTCGGAAGACCTGGATGCGCGTGTCCATCAGGCGGCCGGCGCTGTCTTCAGGATAGGACAAAAGGCCGCGCAGTTCGTGCTGCACCTCCCGGGCCAGGCGGTCCAGAAATTGCTCGCGGACAGGCTCGTCCATCACTCCCAGTATGCGCACTGAATCGTTTGGCGGCAGCGCCGCCAACAGTTCGCTGGCCAGGACCTGGGGCAGCACTTCCAGCAACGGGGCGGCAATGTTCGGCGACAGCCGCTGCCAAACCGGCGCCAACACCTGGACGGTCTGGCCCGCCAGCGCCGGCACCAGCTCCGCGGGCACCATTTCCTCGATCCGCCGCGCCGCATCCCAGGGGTAGTCGAGCAAGAACCGGCGGTTCAGCGCTTCGGCGGCGATACTGGCGTTTCCAGACAAGGCAGCCTCCTCAGGTCTCGGATGATGTATGGGGTCTCGCCGGCTGCAAGGTGACGCGCAGCAAACCGGCCAAGACCACGAAGTAGCTGGTGAACAGTTGCAACATCAGGCTGTCCGTCGACCGCGGGAAGCTTATCCCCGCTTGCGCCTCCAGTCCTCGACGCAGCGCCTGACGCGTCAAGCCCCCCAGGACGTTGCCCCGCCGCCCGGCCACGGGCAGGACGAGGTGCTGGTCCCACTCTTCCGCCTCGACGACAGAGGCAAGCAAGGCCCGGTTGGAGAGGGGCCGCATTCCCAATTCGAGCAGTTGCTGAAGCTGCGTGTTGGCTGGGGCCCGCAACAGCCGGGCGACGCTGACAACGCCGGCGAAACGCCGCCTTTGGTCGACAATGAAGAGGTGACCGAGCACCCCTTCTCCCCGCTGGCGCAGGAACTTCATCCCGTCCTCCACCGAGGCGTCGAGCGCGAAGCCTGGGATGCTCTGGTCCATCCAGGCCCCGACGACCTTGTCCGGATAATCGAGGGAACGCCTGAAATCGCGCGCCAGCCGGCGCGGCAGGCTGTCCAGCAGGGCCTTCAGCCGCTCAGGGTCCAGCAGGCGCAAGAGGCTGGAAGCGTCCTGGTAGACCATCTGCCGGATGATCCCGGCGGCCTGATCGTCACCCACGTGGGAGATGATGCGTGTCGCCGACCAGATCGCCATGTGGCTGACGACGGGCGCCGCGAGCCGGACCGGCACGGTTTCCAGGAGTGCCGCCGCGTCGACAGGATCGAGTTCCTCGATCACGCGAGCGGCCGCCTCGGGGCGGCTTTGCAGAAAAGCGAAGGTCAGGCTCGGCGTGTCAGTCATCGTCTTGCCTCGGCAGCACCAGTGCCGTCGCGATCTCGTTGAACAGCTTCGCCGGCAGCATCATGCGTCCGTCCGCTGTCGCCAGGACGATGCTGGTCGGCGTCAACTCCAGGATCTCCCCTTCAATGTCGCCGAACCGTGCGATCTGCCCGGGCTGCATTTGTTGCTGCAGGTAATGCGCGCCGATCAGATTGCTGACGAAACTGCGTGCGCCGAGGCCGAAAGCGAGCGATACCCCGCCCAGGACGGCGGCCACGACGATGGCCACGATTGTCACCAGGAAGGTGACGTCGACGCCGACCTGGTCGATGCCGATGATCGCCGAGATCAAGATCACCGCGGCCTGCGACAAGACGCCGAGCAGCTCGCCGCGGCCGAGTCCAGCAGTAACGAAAGTAGCGGTGACCAGGTCGCGGACAATGGCGCTGATCAGATAGCCGAACAGGACGATAAGGCCGCCGGCGATCAGGGTGGGGAGATAGCTGACGATACGATCGAGCCAGATCGAGAAGGCATCGAGGCGCGCCACTTTTGTCGCCGCGGTAATGAAAAACAGAATCACCAACCAGAAAATCACGCTGGCCAGCAGTTCGGGTATCTTCGGAGACAGACGCAGCCGACTCAGCCGCCCGAAGCGGATGCCGCGTTCGAGCAGGCGGCTGAGCCCCCCGCTGAGCTTGCGCGTGCCGCCCCGCGCCAGTCGCGCGATCACCCAGCCGATCACCAGTAGAAGCAAGGCCCCAAGCAGGTTGGGAACATAGGCAACGATTTCCGATTGAACCTCGGCGGTCGCCGCTGTTATGCCCTCGAACCAGGTCGACATGTCTTCCATGTCAAAGCTCCCTTGCAGCGAATGTGCGTTGGTGTGAACGATGCGCCCGAGCGGCAGGAACGTGCTCGATGACGTTCAAGCCTCGATCGCAAGAGCGGGGCCGCCCGCCGTCATGGCCGGGTCGTTTTCGCCCCTTCTCTACCGGCCTCGCGACCGCAACCCCCTTGAGTGACATTACGGTGAGTCTATCCCAGAGAGGGCCAAGACCCCACCGCGAGATTTCTCGTCGCCGTCCCGGTTCCGTCCCGGAGAGTTCAATTAAACTTTGTTAAGGCCCGGCTGCGAATCGGGCGCTATAGGCCGACGGTCCGAATTCTTTGGGAGCGTTGGCAAATGGCAGAAACATCGAGCGTGCAAGCGGTCCGAGAGGCTGTCGGGGTCTTCGATGATGCCGGGACGCTTGAGGCGGCGATCGACGAGCTGCTCAGATCCGGCTTCGATCGTAGTGATATCAGTCTCCTGGCCGGTGAGGACGCGATTCGGCAGAAGCTCGGCCATATCTACCGCAAGGTCGAGGAGGTGGAGGACGATCCCGATATCCCGCGCGCCGTATACGTCTCGACCGCAGCCAGAGGGAACGCCGAGGGGGCGCTGGTCGGCGGCTTGGCCTATGTCGGCGCGCTGGCGGCTGCAGGGGCGGTTCTGACCACGGGCGGCGCCCTCGCCGCCGCCATCGGTGCGGCCGCTGCGGCCGGTGGCGCCGGCGGAGCTATTGGTGCGGTGTTGGCGGGTATGATGGAAAAGCATCATGCCGACACCGTCGGCCGGCAGATCGATCGCGGCGGTCTCGTGTTATGGGTGCGGCTCTGGGACAAGAGCCAACGCGAGCGCGCGGTTGCAATCCTGGCCAAACATTCGGCGCACGACATCCACGTGCACGTGCTTCCGCCTGTCTGAGGCGCCATCGACACCGGAAGCCGGACGGAGCGTCCTGGAGACCGGCCGCGAGCGTTTGCCTGGCTAACGGCGATCTTGCGCGGACGCCTCCTGGCGGCTGCGCCTCGAAACCAAACGTTGCACCAGAATTCCGACGGCGAACCAGGCCCCGAGAACGCCGACGGCGATGGCGACCTCGAACGGGTCGCGGTTCTCCCAGACCCGGCGGAGGGCGCTGCCCATGGCCGAAAGGATAATGAGACCGGGCATCATGCCGAGCAGCGTGCCCAGGAGGAAGTCGCGGTGGCGAATGTGCGAGGCGCCGGCGACCAGGTTGATCAACGTGAACGGCGCGATCGGCACGGTGCGGACGATGGCGACGCTGATCACGCCCCGGCGCGCCAGGGCACGGCTGATCCGGTTGAGACGCCGGCCCACGATCCTGCGCAGACCGATACGCCCGATCATGGCGCCCACCGCAAAGGTGGCCGCCGCACTGATCAGGCTGCCCGCCAGCGCATAGGCGAAGCCGAGCCACGGGCCGAAGGTCAAGCTGGTAACAATGATCAGGATAGTGATCGGAAAAACGGCGGCACTGGCCGCCAGGTAGAAGACGATCACCAGGAGCGGCGTCCAGGCCGAGCCGCGGACGGCATCCAGCCACGGCCGCAGGCGCCCGGGGTCGGCGAACTCCGCGAGCGGTCCCGTGTTCCAGGCGATCAGCAGCGCCAGGACGGCCAGGGCGATTGCGGTCAGCAGCAGGCGTCGCTGCCACGAGACCGCCAGCAGACCTGCGCCATATAGAGAGTGGGCTAGATCCTTGCTTTCCAGCGGCTCGTCCGGATCTGCCAGGTAGCGACTGAGCAACGCGAGCTCTTCACTGGGAAGGTCGCCATCCAGAACCGGTTTGAGGACGTTGCCTGCCGTGACCAGCCGATCGAGCGCCGGAAAGACGGATCCGCCGGCCCCGAGCGTGTCGGTGACCGTCTTGACGTCGCTGCCCGTGTGCTCGGCGATCAGGCGATCGCGGACCCCGACGACGGCCCGCCGCTCGGCGTCGCTCCGGGCTTCGATGCCGAGATTGCATTCGGTGTCGAAGCCCATCGACCGGTTGTTGAGGTTGGCGGAGCCGAGACACAACAGACGATCATCGACGATCATCAGCTTGGCGTGGATGAACACAGGCGACTCGCGGCCATCCACGATCTTGTACGGACACAGCACCCGGACCCGGTCCGCGAACTTTCCGCGCCTCAGGGAGTCCATGAACCGCCGGCGCCCCATTCCCATCGATCGCGCCTCAACCCAGCCTTCGGGCCAATGCGGATTGAGAATAAGCACCTCAAGCTCGCCGGCCTGGCGCAGCCGCTCGATCAATGCCGCCGCGATGACCTCGGCCGTCAGGTATTGGTTCTCGATGTAGATCAGCCGTCGCGCCGACTTGATCGCGCGCACGCACAGCGCCTCGATCTCGCGGACGTGCGGCACGTCGAACATGCCGGGGATGGTCCGGGCGACCCCGACCGGGATATCCCGGAATTCGGGCTCCAGGCGATCCGGCCAAGCATCGCCGTCGACGGCGACCGCCGGGAGGTCCACGGCCGTAGCCTCGCGCCAACGCGCCCTGGCCAGCTCGCCCAGGGCGCGTGCCGCCTCGCCGTCAACGACCATCTGCATGTCATGGAAGGGATCGTAGGGCTGCCCGGCCGGATCGACGCGGCAATTGTTCTCGGGCTCGTGTGCGGACGTGTCCCAGCGGCGTACCGTCAGATCGAGGCCGCCGACGAAGGCAAGCGCATCGTCGATCACCAGGAGCTTCTGGTGGTGACAGCCGCCCAGCGGCAGGTTGTTGTCGAGGCAGATGTCGACGCGCGAGGGCGTGTGCCAACGCCAACTGAGCCAGGGCAGAACTTCACGCTCGAAGGCATATAGGGCCGGGTAGTCCCAGAGCAGGATATGAACGTGAAGATCGTGGCGCTGCCGAACAACTTGACTGAGCAACGGGCGCAGCCTGGTCGGCGCGCCGTCCGCCGGGGCTTCTTCGGTGGGCAGGAGATCCGCCTCGCCGTGAATGTCCCAGCCGATGATGAAGATGGACCTCCGCGCCTTGAGAATCGCCTGGCGCGCCGCTTTGAAGTAGTCCGAGCCGTCGACCAGGACGGCCGCGCGCCGCGCCGGCGCCAGGCGCCAGCAGGTTTCACCTTGCTCGAGGATCGCGTCTCGGTCTTGCCGCATACCGTCCTACCGTCGTCGAAGCTAACGCTCGGACGACGGTGCGGTTTCACCAAGCCGCGCCGGGCTCAGAAGCCGCGATTGCGACGGCGCAGCCAGTCCTCGGCCAGCGTGATGACCCGTGCCACATCGCCGGCATCGTTGTAAAGGTGCAGCGAGAAGCGCAGCACGCCCCGGCGGACCGAGTGGCGGACGCCGTGGTCTGCCAGATGGCGGGACAGCGCGTTCAGCCCGGGATCGTCGGCGCTGTCGTGGCCGCCGGCGCCGATCCTGCCGACGGTCACGATGCCGGCGAGGTGCGGATCCGGCTCGCCGCCGCAGACCGGCAGGCCGAGCGCCAGCAGGCCGCCCGCCAGTTGCCGGACGAGGCCGCTGACGTGCGCCTCTATCGCCGTGGGCCCGAACTTGCCCAGCAGCCCCAGCGAGACGTCCGCGACCGCCGCCGCCGGGAAATTGTAGTTGCCGAGATCGAAACGTCGGGCGCCAGCCATGTAGGTGAAGTCGGTGTTACCCAGCGCTGCCTCGTGGGCGCCCTCGCCCGCGTCGACGCCGAACCGCGCCAGGTAGACCGGTTCGAGACGCTCGGCCCATTGGCGTCGGCAGTAGAGAAAGCCCATGCCGTAGAGGCCGAGAAGACCCTTCTGCGTGGACACCGCCATGGCGTCGATACCAAGCGCGCTCACATCGGTGGCGACCACGCCGACCGACTGCACGCCGTCGACCAGGAACAGGACATCGCGTTCGCGACAGGCACGGCCCAGTACGCCGATGTCGGTGCGGAAGCCCGGTGAAAAGGTCACCGTGGACGCGGTCAACGCCCGGGTCCGGGCATCGATGGCCTCAACCATCCTGGCCTCCGGCATGCGGCCATCGTCGGCCGGCACGGTCCGCAACTCGATGCCATGCCGGCGCGCCAGACCGAGCCACGGATAGACGTTGTTGGGGTGTTCGAGTTCGGGACAGAGAATCGCATTGTCGCCCGGCCGCCAATCGATCGAGGCCGCGATCGCGTTCAAGCCCTCGGAGACGTTCTTGACAATGGCGACCTCATCCGCGGCCGCACCGATCAGCTCGGCAAAGCGCTGTCGCGCGCGCTCGACGGTGGCAAACCAGGCCTGCTTGTCGACCTCGCCGGCGGACTGCTCGTCGAGCATCCGTTCGATCGCGGCCCGCGCCGGGCGGGACAGCAGGCCGCGCCGGGCGACATCGAGATAAGGGCCACTCCCGACTCCGGGAAAAAGCGATCGCGCTTCGCCCACCTCTGCTGGCAGCCCCGTTTCAACCATGCCTCTCTCCCACAAACGGCCAGCGTCGGCATCGCCGAAGGCTACCGGACCAGGGGCGGCTCGACGTCCCCAGGCACGCCGCGCAAGAAGCGATAGTAGGCTGCTGCGCGATTGATGAAGGACGCGTCGTGGCCTTCGACCGCGCCTCCCCGAACCGCCGACAGCCCATAATAGCCCCAGTCGCCGCCGGCAACAGCCTCGATGAAATGGACCGAAAGCAGGCTCCGCGGCTCGAACAGGGTCACGACCACAAAGCGGATCGGCGTCAGATTGGCGATCTCGACGACGAGCTTGTCCGGCCCGCGCATTCGACCCGACAGACTGTAGATGTTCACGCCGGTCGAGCGCGTCTCCGCTTGCGCGAAGTAGAGCGTATCGCCGCTCAGCACCTCCTCGGCGCTGAAGTCCGGCCGCCGCGCTCCGGCATGCGGGGCCCGCAGGGCAAAGGCATTCGAGACCAGGGTTCGCCAGCGTCCATCGCTGGTCGACCAGTACGCCAGTCCCTCGGTGGCCGAGATCGCGCCGATCCGGGCCGCCAGCTCTTGCAAGGACTTGGAACTTTCGACGCGCCCGGCCACCGCGACGGCGAGCTTCATTTGCCCTCGGATCGCCTTCGAGCACGTCTCCTTGAGCGACAGATCGATGTCATGCCAGGTCTCGACCGAGGGCGAGGCAGCGACCGAGCCATAGAGCGGCGAGATGTCGCGACCGTCGTAGGCGCACGGCGTCGCCGGCCTCGCCTCGACGCGTGACGCCGGGACGAGCAGTGCCAACGCGGTCAGGATCGCGCCGGCACAGCGGCTACGGCCGGACAACACCGTCGGTCTGGACCCGATCACGCCGCCGTCGTGCGCTTGCGATACCAGTCGGCGACCTCGCCGGCGGCGGCCTGCCACACTTCCCCGTACTGGCTCGTGCGGGCCAGGGCCTCGTCGAGGTAACGGATGCGGTGCGCCTGGCCCAGCAGCCAGGGATGTACGCCCAAGGTGAAGACGCTGCCGGAGGCGCTCGCCTCCTGATGCAGGTAGTCGAAGGCCTCGATCACGACGTCGCGCCAGCGCGGCGGCGAGACGCGGCGGACCGCCATCTGCTGGGTGTCGTCCCACTGCGCCTGATTGGGCATGGCGATCAGCGGCTTGCCCACATTCATCGCATAGGGTTGGTCGTCGTTGGGCCAGTCGGCGACGTAGGAAAGCCCGGCCTCGGCCAGCAGCCGCGGCGTCCGTGCCGATTCACTGAAGTCCTGTCCGAACCAGCCGGCGGGACGAGCGCCGGCGGCGGCCTCAACCGCCTCGATCGCATGCGCTATGGTGGCGCGTTCCTCGGCCTCGCTCATCCGGCTGGTGATCATGCGGCTCGCCGCAGTGCCGTGCGCCGCGATCTCGAAGCCGCGCTCGCGGCACGCCTCGATCAGCGCCGGGTAACGCTCCGCCAGCATGGCGTTGGCGGCGACGGTCGCCTTGATGCCGTGCCGGTCGAAGGCGTCGAGCACACGGAATACGCCGACCCGGTTGCCGTATTCGCGGTGCGAGTAGTTCAGGTAGTCGGGAAAGTAGCTGCCCAGCGCGCCGCCATAGCGCGGATCGCGCACCGTGCCCTTGGGCGGATCGAGCTCCAGATACTCGAGATAAAGATAGACGCAGAAGGCGACGCGCGCGCCATCCGGCCAGGGCACCGGCTGGCGCCGGGGCAGAGCCGAGAATTCGAAGTGGGCGTGGTCGTAACCGGCGCCCTGCCGGTAGCGCGCCGTCTGCGGGGGCTTGGCCTCGCTCATGCCTCGGCCCTCCGTTCCGCGCCGGACACCGTCAGGTGGGCCTCCAGGGCCGGCAAATAGTGGGCGGCGTAATGGTCGGCGATCTCCTCGCCCGTCGCCCACCAGACATCGCTGTGCCCCTTGATGTAGGCGAGCGCCCGGTCGAGATGCCGGATCCGGTGCGGCTGGCCGTAGAGGTAGGGATGCAGGGCGATCGCCATCACCCGGCCGCTCTCGGCGCCTTCGGCATAGACGGTGTCGAAATGGTCGATGATCATGCGGGCGAACTCCTCGCCCTCGGTGCTGTAGCGATATTCGATGGCATCGTTGATATCCATCGAGTAGGGCACGGTGATCAGCTTGCCCTTGCGCACCCTGATCGGAAACGGCTGGTCATCGTGGTACCAGTCGGTGCAGTACTTGATGCCGGCCTCGGCCACCAGGTCCGGGGTGTTCAGCGTGAACGAAGCCGCCGGCCCGAACCAGCCCGCGAGCTGACGCCCGGTCGCCCGCCGCAGCGTCTCGACGCAGTCCCGAATGACCTCCCGTTCCTCGTCCTCGGCCACGTTCCACAGGTAGCGCGTGTTGTAGATGCCGTGGCAGAGATAGTCGTAACGCCGTGCCTCCATGGCCTCGAAGATCTCGGGATAGTGCTCGATGACGGCGAAGTTGAGCGAGACGGTGCAGCGGATCTCGTGCTTGTCCATCAGCTCGAACATCCGCCAGACGCCGACGCGGTTGCCGTAATCCTTGTCGGCGTAGCCGAGAATGTCAGGATGCGGCGAACGCGGCCACGGGTCGCGCGCGTTCAGGTGCACCGGCTGGTACTCGTAGTGCTCGATGTTGGGCAGCACCCAGACCGCGACGCGGGCGCCGCCGGGCCAGCTGAGCTTCGGGCGATCGACGATCGGCGAATAGGTAAAGCGGTCGGGCTCCATCGCGGGGACTCCTGGAGTGCCTGCATTGGCGGATCGTAGTCAGGCGGCCTCGGCGCCGCAACAAGACGAGATGCCGGTGCCCTTCGTCACCAGGCGATCCTCAATCAGCCACCTCGGCCTTCGATGCTCGTCCCGACGCAGCCGACGAAGGCATATCGGACAAGCTACTTCCCACCCGATCGCAGCCGGCCGTTGCCCCTGCCCTCAGTCCAGACGGTAGACCCGCCGGGCGGTGCCGGCGAAGAGCGCCGCCTTCTCATCCTTCGAAGCGCCCGCGGCCAGCCGCTTGAAGGCGTTCCACAGCGCCTTGTAGCCGATGCCCATCTTGTCGACCGGGAAGTTGCTCTCGAAAGTGCAGCGCTCGGCCCCGAACAGCTCGATGCAGGTTTCGATGTAGGGACGCCACCACTCGGCGAGCTTGGCCGACGCAGGCGGCGCCGCGGCCTTGAGATAGTCGAACGCGGCCAACCGCATCATCATGCCGCCGAGCTTCATGGTGACGTTCGGGCAGCCCGCCAGCGCCTCGATCCCGGGCCGCCACTGGGCGTAGAGCTCCTCGCCCTTGCCCGTGTAGGGGCCGTAGCCGAGCGGCATGCCGGTGTGGTTCATGATGATGTTGGCGTCCGGGCATCGGCGCGCCAGATCGATCAGGTCGGCGTGCTGCGGGTGATAGACCAGCGCGTCCAGCGACAGGCCCAGCCCGGTCAGGCGGGCCAGACCGGCGCGGAAGTCTTCTCGTAGATAGAGCCCGGGGCCGGCGCCGTGGTGGTTGTTGCCGATGATCGGGTCTTCGTGCCATCCGGCGGCGTGCCGCACGCCGCGAAAGCGCCCGCCGCCCGCGGCGATCAGCGCCTGCAAGACCGGCTCGACGCGCGCGCCCAGGGTGAGGTCGGCGAAGCCGACGATGCCGGCCGCAGCCCGGGTCGGGCCGTACTGTCCGCTCTCGCTCATGGCGGCGACGCCGGCGGCGAACTCGACCTCGCCGACCGAGCGCAACTCCTCCGGCCCGTGGGCGCGGTACATCGAGCGGCACTCGATGAAGACCGTCGCCGTTACGTCGTGGCCCGAGCCTGTGTCCGCCAGCAGCTGATCCAACAGGTAGCGGTGCGTTGGCAGGTCCCAGAAATGGTGGTGGGTGTCGACGATCTGGAGCTCGGGCTCCAGGACTTCTTCCTCGGGCGCCTTGGCCAGCCAGTCTTCGCGCGGCGCGAAGATCCGGCCATAGGGTGTTGGTTGCGTCGTCTCGGTCATGAGTCCCCCCTCTCCGCCCGCCGCCGGCGCGGCAACGGCAAACCAAAATATACCGCCGCCGATAATGCGACTACGGGCCGGGCCGGCCGCGCGGCGGCCGCATATCCAGCCGCTTGAGCTGAAACGCCAACAGCCCGGCTTCCGTGGCATAGCCCGCCATCCAACCGAGCAGTCCGATCACGGCGCCGTTGGCGGTGACGAATACCAGGGTGGTGCTGGCGATCAGGGCGGCGACGCCCATCCTGGAGACGCCGCTTACGGCCAGCATCGTGGTGTTCCGGGCACCCGCCAGCAGACCGCGGAACAGCGCCGAGTAGGCCCAGGCCGCCGACATCAGGAAGGCGAGTTTCAAGGCCGGCGCACAGTAGTTCTTCAGCTCGGCCTGCAGGCCCATGGCGTCGACCAGGACGAACGTCTCCAGGGGCGTGTGGAACAGCACGAAGCCGACCAGGCCGAAGAAGCCGATCAGATGCAGGGCGAAGACGTAGAGCGGCCGGCGATCGGACAGCTTCCTCACCAGGGTCTGCGCGGTCTGCACCAGGTTGCGCATCGGGCTCATCAACAGGCTGACCAGCCCGTAAACGATGTTGAACGCGGCCAGGGCCAGATCCGGGTTCGCCAACAGGCCGAGGAAGATGCTGATCGCCGTCACCACGCCCATCTCGGCCGAGGCATTGAACATCAGCGGCCAGGAAAATCGCCATTGTTGACGCAGACCAGGCGGCGCTTCGCCGTCCGGCCCGGGCGCCAGCGGCATCTGGCGGAAAAGCCCCTGCGCGAAGACGAAGGCCACCGCCGTTTCCATGGCCATGCAGATGACCAAGGCGGCGGCGCCCGCGAGGAAATTCGGCAGCACGACCAGCGAGCCGGCCAGGGAGGCGAGGCGGACGAAGGTGGCGAAGGTGATCAGGATGGTCCGTTGATGGATCAGGATCAGGCCGAAGCAGATCGAACGCGTGATCAGGATCGGGGCGCTCAGCGACAACAGGAAGGTCGCCGATTTCGCCTGGGCCACGACCGCATCGCTGGCGCCGAAAAGCCCGCCGAAGGCCCAGTCGCCCAGCGCAGTGAAGGCGATCGCCTGCGCCACCATCCAGGGCACTGCGACGATCAACGCCATGAAGCGCACCAGCCGGCCGAGCGCGCGCCTGGTCTTCAGGTAGGCGAGCGTCAGCGTGGCGCAGACCTCGGTACTGCTGGAGAGGGCGAAATAGAGCGTAAAGGCGACGTGAAAGGCGGCCAGCGTCACGTTTTGGTCAGGCGAGCGCGCCAGCGCCGCATTGATGACCGATTTCGAGATCATGTTGAGCTCGGTCATGAAGATCAGCGGCACGAAGAACCGATAGGCGGTGCGCAGCGTCACGTTGTCGCTCATGCCGGCCGGGCCGAGACCAACAGGGCCCCTGCCCCGACGTGCGCTTGCGCAGAATCAAGGCTGCCGCTCCGGATCGGATCGAGGGCTCTCCCCGAGGCCATCATCGTCTGCCAAATGCGATTGCTGTGGACGGACCCGCCAGCCCGCATCTTCGGCCAGCCGCCGAAACAGCGCAAACGGAGTCCCAGGCCGATATCGGCCAGGCGGCGCTACCCGTTGTCGCAGGGGGCGGCCTGGCGATGACGAGTTGTCGCCGCCGTGCAACCATGTATAAATCAGCGTGCGCCACGGTACGGGGTTGAATGTATGAACGCGCCAATGTGGACGATTCTGAGGCGGTTGCCGGAGAAAGAGCTCGATGCCGTAGTCGTCGGCGCCGGCTTTGCCGGCCTTTATCTGTTGCAGCGGCTCCGCAGCCTGGGGTTCTCGGCCCGCGCCCTGGAGGCCGCCAGCGGCGTCGGCGGAACCTGGTACTGGAACCGTTATCCAGGCGCGCGCTGCGATGTCGAGAGCATGCAGTACTCGTTCTCGTTCTGCGAACAACTGCAGCAGGAATGGAAGTGGAGCGAGCGCTTCTCGGCCCAGCCCGAGATCCTGGCCTACGCCAATCACGTCGCCGACCGCTTCGACCTGCGGCGCGACATCCAGTTCGAGACGCGGGTGACGGCGGCCCACTTCGACGAAGCGAGCGACCGCTGGCGCATCGAGACCGATCGTGGCGAGCGGTTCACCGCATCGTTCTGCATCATGGCCACCGGTTGCCTGTCGACGACGCGGGTGCCGGACTTCAAGGGGCTGGAGCGTTTCCGCGGCCAGACCTACCACACCGGCGACTGGCCGCACGAAGGCGTCGACTTCAGCGGCCAGCGCGTCGGCATCATCGGCACCGGCTCGTCGGCGATCCAGGCGATCCCGGTGATCGCCGAAGAGGCTGAGCACCTGACCGTGTTCCAGCGCACGCCGAATTATTCGATCCCCTCGCGCAACGGGCCGATGACCGAGGCTTACGAGCGCCGGTGGAAGGACCGCTACGCCGCCCACCGCGCGCAGGCGCGGAAGACCAAGAACGGCATACTGGCCCGGCTCAACGACGTCTCCGCGATGACCGTCTCGGAAACGGAGCGCCAACGGGTTTACGAACGGCGCTGGGATGAGGGTGGCACTTATTTCATGGCCGCCTTCAACGACCTGGCGACGAGCCAGCAGTCCAACGACACCGCCGCGGCGTTCGTCCGTAACAAGATTCGCGAGATCGTGAAGGATCCGCAGGTCGCCGAGCTGCTGGCGCCGAAGGACTATCCGATCGGCACCAAGCGCATCTGCGTCGACACCGACTATTTCGAGACCTTCAACCGCGACAACGTCACCCTGGTCGACGTGCGCCACGCGCCGATCGAGGAGATCACGTCCGCCGGCCTCGCTACCGGCGGACGCAGCTATGAGTTCGACAGCATCGTCTTCGCCACCGGCTTCGATGCCATGACCGGCACCCTGTTCAAGATCGACATCCGCGGCCGCGGTGGGCGAACGCTCAAGGACAAGTGGGAGGCGGGTCCGCGCACCTACCTGGGGCTGATGGCCGAGGGCTTTCCCAACCTGTTTATGATCACCGGTCCGGGCAGCCCGTCGGTGCTCTCCAATATGATGGTCTCGATCGAGCAGCATGTGGACTGGGTGACCGATTGCCTGGAGCATCTGCGCCAGCGGGGTCTTCGGAGCGTCGAGCCACTGCGGCGGGCCGAGGACGACTGGGTCGCCCACGTCAACGAGGTCGCCTATCAGACGCTCTATCCCAAGGCCGCGTCCTGGTACATGGGGGCCAATATTCCCGGCAAGCCGCGGCTTTTCATGCCCTATATCGGGGGCGTCGGCGCCTACCGCGAGCGCTGCGACCAAGTCGCCCGCGACGGTTATGCGGGTTTCGCCCTGGGCGGCGCGCCGGCCGAAGCCAAGAAGGCGAGCTGAAGCGCCGGCGTCCGCGTTGCGATGCGTCAGCGCTGTGGACGCTGCTGCGTCGGCGGCTCAGGTCGGCGCCGGATCACTGGCAGGGATCGAGCGGCGGACGATGCTGTCCTTGCCCGCCTGCTTGGCCTGATACATCAACGTGTCGGCGTGCTTCAGCATGCTGGCCGTATCCTGCGGCGCGCCTTCGAAGGTTACGGCTCCGATGCTGAGGGTGACCGGCCAGTCACCTGCTTCCATACGCATCGCCACGCCGGCGCGAATCTTCTGGGCGAAGACCTCGGCGCCATCGCCCGCGGTTTCCGGGAGAATGAGCGCGAATTCGTCGCCGCCGAGCCGTGCCGGCAGGTCCGTCGCCCGGCACGCCCCCGCCATCGCTTCCGCCACCGATTTCAGCACCCGGTCACCTTCGCCGTGCCCCTGCCGGTCGTTGACGGCCTTGAAGTTGTCCAGGTCGAGGTAAAGTAGCGACAAGGGCCGGCCACTGCGCTGCGCCCGTCTGCGCTCAGCCTCCAGCCGCTCGCCGAAGGCCCGTCCGTTGGCCAGCTTGGTGAGCGGACAGGACAGCGCGTTTCGCGCCGCGGCTTGAAAAAGATCATTGAGCGCCGCCAGCAGCAGGGCGATCAGCAGAAAGAAGCCGAACCGGATCAGCGCGTTCCAGATGTGAATCCAAATGCTGTATTCGATCAGGGCGCCGTTGACGTCGATGGCGAGCCAGACGCTGCCGGCGGCAATACAGACGACGACGCCGACTCTAAATCCGAACCCGAGCGTGGCGAACGCCACCGAAGAGACATAGAGCAACGAGGTCGAGATCAAGGGACCGGACAAGAAGTCCACGAACGACACGAACGCGAAGGAAATGACGATGGCGGCAACCCGCACCGCGACCGATAGCCGTTGAAAAGCCAAGATCCACATGCCGCACCCATGCATGCCCGAAATGCGGAGCCCCGGCATCGGCATGACGAGGCACAAGAGCGGAGTCGATTGGCGCGCAACGCGTAAGGGCCGAGGCGTAACGCTGACACTTACAGGATGCCCCCTTTGGGTTCGTCCCTATAACCATTTGACCAGCCAATGACAATCGCGATGTGACCGTTATTTTCCCCGACCGGCGGCCCCGCGGGTCCGTCAAGGGGGTGTGAGCGATCGGCGCAAACGCATCGCCAGCAGGATCAGAATGAGCATGACGCCGGAGAGCATATAGAGGGACGAAGCGAAGCCGCCGCTGAGGCCCGAGACGACCCCGATCGCCAGCGGACCCAGCACGCCACCGACCTCGGCAGCGGAAAAGAACAGGCCGCCGGCCGCCCCGGCGTTGCGCGCCCCGACCTCGGGCCGCTCCAGCAGGATCATCACCGATATCGCCATCATCGCGCCCCGGGCGAGGCCCTGCAAAACCAAGGCCGCCGCCAGCAGCGGCTCCCGCCCGCTGTGCAGCAGCAGGGTGGCCGCGGCGGCGCCAGCGAACAGCGCGACCAGGATCCAGAGGCGCCGTTGAGGGACGGCCAGCCGCGGAATCGTCAGCGCCGCCAAGACGCTGACCGCGGTCGGCATGGAGGCCCAAAATCCGGCCCGGGCCGGGTCCATGCCGCCGCTGCGCAGAATTTCGGGAAGCCAGTTGTTGAGGCCGTGGTTGTAAAAGAAGACGCCGACGCTGATCATCAGAACGAGGCGAACCGCGGGCAGTTCGATCAGGTCGGCGAAGACGCGCCAGGACCGTCCCGCCGTTCCCCGCAGCCGTTGTTCCAGGGCTCGGTTGATCGGATGCGAGGCGATGCAGAACCAGATCAGGCCGGCGAGCAGCATCAGCGCGCCGTAGGCCCGCAATACCTGACGCCAATCATGATCCAGCGCCGGCATCAACAAGCTGTTCGTCGCCGACAGCGCCACCATCGCGCCGAGTGCTGGACCGGTGATGTAGACGCCCATGGCCAGGCCACGCTCCTTGCCCGTGAACCAGAGCGCGATCAGCTTTGGCGCCCCGATCGACACCAGGGGACCGCCGAGACCGAACAGGGCTACTGCAAGGAAAAGCTCCAAGTATCCGTCGGCGAGGCTTCGAAACGTCGCCGACAGCATCATGATCAGGGCGGCGACCAGCAGGGCCCATCTGGCGCCGATGCGATCCAGCACGGCCCCGCAAGGGATCGCCGCGGCAATGTAGACGAGCGGCCAGGCGCCCAGCACGCTGCCCATGGCGGCATTGCTGAGTGCAAGCGCGCGGGTGATTGGCGCGACCAGCGGTGCCATCGACGCCGTGGTCATGCCGAAACAGAAGTAGACCAGCCAGACCCCGCCCAGTATCAGCCAACGGTAGGCGCTTCTGGGCGCAACGACGTCGGAGGACATCTCCGGTTCTCTCATGGCCTTTGCCCGGGGTCAGCACTTGGAAGGTGCCCGTTTACGTCCCCGGCGGAGGTCACCAGGGCGCTCGTTGGTTGTGCGGCTTGCGCCGATACGGCCCGCGCTGCCGGCACTTCCGGTCGCTCACGGTTCAGCCGCTCCATGACCGCATCGGAGCGTAGCGAAGGTCGAATCGATCTTTATTGATTCTGCACTCCGACGCCCTCGACGCAACTGATGCAAAGGCAGAATATCGTAGGCTTCGAAGAGATCGGCGCCGGTGATAACAGCCTCTGGCGCTGTCGTTCTGATGGAGCAGCATGGCCTTGGCTTCGCCCCTGGAATTCGACGCCCTCATCGCCGAAATCGGTGAGGCGGTCGCCAAGGACTTCGGCAAGGGTCAAGTCGCGCAATACATACCCGCCCTCAGGAATGTGGCGCCGCGCCGATTCGGGATGGCCGTATTTACCGTCGACGGAAAGTCGGCCCTCTACGGCGACGCCGACGTTCCGTTCTCGATCCAAAGCATCTCCAAGGTCTTGACGCTGATCCAGGCGCTGGGACACGTCGGCTCCGAATTATGGCGCCGTGTCGGTCGCGAGCCCTCTGGCACTCGCTTCAATACGCTCTCCCAGTTGGAAGAGGAAAAGGGTTTTCCCCGCAACCCCTTTGTCAACGCCGGGGCCCTGGTCGTCACCGATTGCGTGGCCAGCCACGACGCCATGCCGGTGCGCAGCCTGGTCAGCCTCGCCCGCAGGCTGTCGCGCAACGATGCGATCCAGTTCGATCGGGAGGTTGCCAGGTCGGAAGAACAGACCGGACACGTCAATGCCGCCATCGCGCATCTGCTCAAGAGCTACGGCAATCTGATGGCCCCGGTCGAACAGGTGCTGAGGCTCTACTTCCATCAATGCGCGCTGGCCATGTCCTGCGTCGACCTGGCGCGCGCATTCCTGCCTTTGGCCAACCAGGGCGTCTGCCCGGAGACCGGGGTCCGCTTCCTTGACCCGCGCCGGGTCAAGCGCATCAACGCCTTGATGCTGACCTGCGGGCTGTACGATGGCGTCGGCAACTTTGCCTACCGCGTCGGCATCCCGGCGAAGAGCGGTGTCGGCGGCGGCATCGTCGGGGTGATCCCGCGTCACCTGTCGGTCTGCGTCTGGTCGCCCGAGCTCGACGCGCAGGGGAATTCCTACGTCGGGACCAAGGCCTTGGAGCTGTTCACGACCAAGACCCGGCTCTCCATTTTCTGCGGGCCTGGCCTGACACGCGTTCAGGGATGGGGGCCCCACGGCGCCTCCTGCAGCAGCTGGTTTTCCTGAGTCAGGATGAGGGGGCGCAGCTTGCCGGCGAAGGCCATGAAGTCGGCGTCCTGGAACAGCCTGCTCCAGTGCTGGCGCCGGTCGGCGTCGTCGTCGAACTTCCAGAGATGGACCAGCCGGTTGAGGGTGCCGACGTCCGAAGTGAAGTAGCCGACCAGTTTGCGGCCGTGTCCGCCCTTCTCCAGCGCCGGCCAGCCCAGTTCCCTGTAAAGCGTCACCGCTTCGCTGAGCTTGCCGACATAGAGGGTATAGGTCCGCATCTCGTACAGCGCCATCGTCGTCTCCTTGCTTTCAAGAATGTTTGCAATCGAACTGTATCATTGCGCTGCGGTCCCCGGCCCTGAGGCCTCAGAGCGGGATCGCCAGCAGGGTGTCGATGCGCTTGTTGTCGAAGACCACCAGCTTTTCAGCGAAGCGCCACTCGTCGCCCGCGCTGACGATGCGGTCGAGATAGCGACCCAGGCTGAACAGCAGAGACGAGCCGTCCTGCATGATCCGGGTCACCTGGTAGGGGGTCTCGGCCATGACCCCGGCGCCGCCGCGACCGCGAATCAGGGTGGTCGAGAGGATGTGACGGTAGCGCTGGGCCTCGTAGATGTTGGCCTCGCGCAGCGCCCGCACGCGATCCTCGAGCATCGCCCGGGAATCGCAGTCGATCACGGCCAGCGGCAGGCCGCGTTCGTAGTTCTCGGCAGAGATGATCTTGTAGACGCAGTCCTCGGTGAAGAAGGCAGGCCAGTCCTCGAAGCGACCGGCGTCCAGGCTGTCGGCATAGCGCGCCAGCAGGTGCTGGACGCGGAGCTGCAGCTCGGGCTCGAACAGGGCGTCCGGGGTCATCGCCCCATCAGCGTCCGCCAGGCCTGCCAGAAGCCGCGCACCGAAGCCTCGGTGGCCCGCGTCGCCTGGCTCTCGTGGCCGCGGCCGCCCATCTCGACGATGGCGGCGTGCTCGCCGGCGCCGACGGTGGCACGCTGCACGAAGCCGCCGACCGCCCCGTCCTCCATCGAGATGTAGCCGGCCGGACCGATCAGGTTGGCCTGCTTCAACCGTCTCCTGGTCATGGCCGCGTCGTCGCCGGCGAAGCCCAGGACGGTCCAGTTCAGTTCGGTCGCACCCACTCCCTTGGGCAGCACCTGGCGTACCGCGATCGAGTTCTCCACCTGCTGCAGCACAAAGCCCGGGAACACGGTCAGGATCTGCACATTGATGCCGTCGCCGAACTCGTCGGTCGCATCCAGCAGCGAGGGATCGGCCAGCGTGTAGTCCTGGCGCGCGGCCCGCAGCCGGGCTTCGTCATATTCGGGATTGGCGTGGATGGTGCGGCGGCGCGAATAGCTGGCGTGATTGCCGCCCGAGGGGCTGACGATAATGCCACCCTCCGAGGCCAGCCGGTTTAGCTTGAAGGCGGCGAAAAAGAGGTGCAGCAGGCCGGCGTGGTAGGTGTCCTTGACGTTCTCGACGTAAAGCTTCCAGTTGTTGTTGAGGTACTGCGTGTGACGGCCAAGGATGCGCAGCGGCCGGTTCAGCACGCGCGCCATGCGCTGGATGATCTCCGGCCCGATGAATTCCTCCAGCGCCGGGGCGTCGGCGGAAAAGGTGCCGAACACCAGGCCCGACAGCTCGGCCACGCGCAGCGGGCGCAGGCGGTGCGCATCGACCCGGAAATCCGCGGGCATGCCCCCCTGCCCCTTGATGCCCTTCTGAAAAGCAACGCTCTTGAGCCTGCCTTTCAGGTCGTAATTCCAGTTGTGGTAAACGCAGCTCAGCACCTTCGCGTTGCCGCGGTCCTTCAGGCAGACCAGCGCACCCTTGTGCACGCAGCGGTTCTCGAAGGCGTTGAGCGTGCGGTCCTCGCCCCGCGTCACGATCACCGGCGTCTCGCCGACGAAGGTCGTCAGGTAGTCGCCGGGCGCAGGCAGTTCGATCGCGAGGCAGAGCAGGTGCCAAGTCGGGCCCTGGAAGATCCGGCGCTGCTCCTCGGCGTGAATCTCGGCGTCCATGTAGACCCGGAAGGGCACCCGGGCATTGCCGCCCTCCGGCCAGATCTGGTCGCTGATCGGCTCACTGGCAGGATCACGCATGGCGCCGGCCTCCGACGGTTGGGACGACGCGCCGTCCGCGATCAGCTAAGCAAACGCGGCGCGGTCACGTCAACCGGCATTCCCCACCCCCCGGGCGTCCGGGGGATGCGGGCGGAGCCGGGACGGCGCCGTCGCGCGCTTAGGCGACGGTCATGCCGCCGTCGACGACATAGCAGCCGCCGGTGGCGTAGCCCGATGCGTCTGAGGCCAGGAAGGCGATCCAGGGCGAGATGTCTTCCGGCGTCCCCAGCCGTCCCAGCGGAATCGCCGCCCGCATCGCCGCCCGCCGGCCCTCGGGATCGGGGTGCTGGTCCCAGTTCGGGGTCCGCTCCAGCGCGCCGGGGCAGACCGCGTTCGAGCGGATGCCGTGAGGGGCGTAGTGCACGGCGATGTGGCGGTTCAGCCCCAGGAGCCCGGTCTTGGCGGTCATGTAGGAGACGTTCGGGGTGCGGCCGTTCAGCGCCGTGACCGAGCTGACGATGACGACCGCGCCACCGCCCTGCTCGATCATCTGGGCAAGACCGTGTTTGCAGGCGCGGACGACGCCGCGCAGATTCACATCCTGTGTCCGCTCCCACTCCGCGAGATCCATCTGGAACAGATCGCGGTCACTCGAATGCCGCTGCACGCCGGCGTTGGCGACCAGGACGTCGAGCCTGCCGAAGCGCGACACCGTCGCGGCCACCGCCGCCGCCACTTCGCTCTCGACGGTCACGTCGGTCGGCAGGGCAAGGCTCTGGCCACCCTCGGCCGCGATCTCGCCGGCCACCGCCCCGATGCCCTCGGACGGAATGCCGGCGAGCACGACAGCGGCTCCGAGGTTGGCCATCAGGCGCGCCGAGGCGGCACCGATGCCGCTGCCGGCGCCGGTGATCAACACCGTCTTGCCGTCAAGCCGCATCTTCAGGCGGCCTGCAGCAGGCAGTCATCGGCGAGCGGCTCCAGCGGCTCGGCCTCCCAAGCGGCGTAAAACTCCGGCCGGGCGCGACGCCGGATGCGGTTGGCCACGTGGTTCAGGCTTGAATAGACATTGTTGCGCGGCCAAGGCGAAATGTTCGGTGCCGAGGCGTGCGCCGTACAGCCGTGGAAGAACAGGCCGGTGCCCGCCGGGCCCTTCGGCGCGACGATGCCGTTGCGCTCCGCCAGCCGAGCCACCGTGGCTCGCTCTAGCGCGGCGAAGTCCGACGAGCCGTCGAGCGGCGTCACCGGCGCTTCCAGCAGGCCGTCGCGGTGCGAGCCGGGAATGAGGCAGATCGGGCCGTTGAACTCGCCGACCTCGTCGAGGAACAGCGCGAAGTTGATGGCCCGCGGCTCAGGCATGCCATCGATCGCGTGCCAGGTGCCGTAGTCCTGGTGCCAGGGAAAGTCGAGCTCTCCGAAGGGATGCTTGGTCACCACCTTGTACTGGTGCGAATAGATCGGGCCGCCGATCAGCTGGCGCGCCGGCCCGACCATGCGCGGGTGGCGCAAGAGCCGCGCGAAGGGCTCGCTGTAGCGCTCTGGCCGGTGCGCAAGCCGGGGCTCGCCGCTCTCGGTCTTCGGCACCTCCGGCCGATCGAGCGCGAAGATCCGCGGCAGCTCGGCTCGCAACACCGCAGTCTCGGCTCCCGAGAACAATTCGGGCAGGACGAGAAAACCCTCGCGCTCAAAGCTCGCGACCTGTTCCGGGGACAGCTCCATGAAGGGCCTCATTCGGGCTCGAACGTTATGCGAGGTTAGCAGACCGATGCCGGCGTCCCAAAGCGGCTCCGCCGGCTTCAATCATTCGCTACCCCGGCCAACGCTTGTTCAGCGCCGCGATCAAACGCGGGTCGCGGTCATAAAGATCGGAGACGAACCGGATCGTGCCCGCCGCCGCCCGCACTGCCGTCATGTACATGATGTGCACCGGCACCTTGGCGGCGAGGTCGACCCGGACTTCCCGCCCGGAGGTCACGGCGGCGTCGATCCGCTCGCGGTCCCAACCCGGTGTCCCAGAAAGCGTCCACGCCGTCAGTTCGAGGGCCCGGTCGACCCGCACGCAGCCGGATGAAAAATCCCGTCGCGTACGACCGAACAGCTCCCGCGACGGCGTATCGTGCAGATAGACGTTGTGCGGGTTGGGAAACATCAACTTGACCTGGCCCAACGCGTTTTGCGGCCCCGGCCGCTGGCGCAGCTGGAACGGAAAGTCCCGCGGCGTATACGCCTGCCAATCGATGGTGGTGGCGTCGAGCCTGTTGCCGCCCCGGTCCAGGACCTCGAAGCCCAGCTTCTGGATCGCGCCGGGATCGGACTTGAACGCCGGCAGCTTGTCGAGGCGGGCGATGTTGGGCGGCGTCTCCCACCACGGATTCAGCACAACGAAGGAGATCCGGTCCGAAAATACCGGTGTCTTGCGGTAGGTGCGGCCGACGATCACGTCGTACACATTCTCCGGCTTTCCCGCGGTCCAGGTCTCGAGCCGGAAGTCGGCGATGTTGACGCGGACGTGCCGGTCGCCCAGGTCCTCGGCGAGCCAGCGCCACCGTTCGAGATTGGCGCGGATTTGCGCCGCCCGTCCGGCCGCGCTGCGGTTGAGCTCGCGCAGCGTCAGCGGGCCGGCGACGCCGTCGGCCTCCAGCCCGATCCGGCGCTGAAAGGTCCCGACCGCCGCCTCCGTCGCTGCATCGAACACGTCATCGGGGCCATCCGTAGGCTGTGCCAGAAGCCCTTCCGCCGCCAGCCGCCGGCGCAAGACGGCAACGCGCGTGCCTTGCATGCCCGGCTTCAACGTCGGGCCGTCTGGAACTTCCGGCCAGCCGCCGGCGGCAGTGATTCCCTCATATCTTGGCAGCGCCGCCTGCAGAGCCTTGTACGAGGGCGCGCCTGGAGCCAGCGCCTCAAGGCTTTCGCGCACGCGGCCGTTTTCTACCGCCTCGACGAGATGCGCGATCAAATCGGCGGAGCGCCGGCTCGCCGTCCAGTTCGGTTCGACGGAAACCGGATCGACCTTGCCGCGCAGCAGGTGCGCGCCAAGTGTCAGATAGGCGTCGGTGGCGAGGATTTCGACGGCGGTCCACTCGCCGTCCTCGAAGGCTTTGGCGAGCGCGGAGGCGTGATAGTCGGACGGCGACAGACCATGCGCCGCAGCCGCGTCGACGGCGGCTTGCAAGTCCCGCAACGCCGACCGGTCGCGCCCGGTCCAAATGGGCTGAAAGTCACGCTCGCGATAAAAGCGGCCGACCGCGGCTGCAGAGCGCACCGAATGGCCGGCCAGGTCGCGAATGCTTGCGCCGCTCAGCGTCGCCGCGGGTGTGCCGGTTGACGCGCTTGCGGTTCCATGAAGCCCGAGAGCAAAGGCCAGCGCAGCCGCGATCAAGCCAGCCATCAATCGCACGAAAAACCTCTTTCAAGCATGCCCCAACGAGGCGCCGATTTCGCGCATCAGGGTAGTCGTTCGGGCTCTTGGCGACAATCCGCGGCGGCGATATCCCCTCGGCACGCATCGTTCGCCTGTCAACTTGCGTTGGACAGCCGCGATCCCGGCCTCTATTAGAGCCAGACTCCATATCCGGACGGACGAGGAACGAGATTAGATGTCGGAGGATCGCCGCCTTCGCCTCGGCGCTTTCATGCGCCCGGTCAGCATCCATACAGCCGCCTGGCGCTACCCGGGCGGGCTGCCGGACGCCAACTTCAACCTCAGGCACATCAAGGCCTTCGCTCAGAAGCTGGAGCACGGGTGCTTCGATGCGTTTTTCATGGCCGACCACCTGGCGGTGTTGAACATGCCGCTGAAGGCATTGAAGCGCAGTGCTACGGTGACCTCGTTCGATCCGTTGACCCTGCTGCCGGCTCTGGCCATGGCTACCGAGCGCCTGGGCCTGATCGCCACCGCGTCCACCACTTTCGAGCCGCCTTACGTCATCGCCCGGCGCTTCGCCTCGCTCGATCACATCAGCGAGGGCCGGGCCGGCTGGAACCTGGTCACCACCTCGAACCCGGACGCGGCCCGCAACTTCGGCTTCGAGGAGCAGATGGCGCACGATGAGCGCTATCGCCGCGCCCGCGAGTATTTCGACGTCGTCACCGGGCTCTGGGACAGCTGGGCCGACGACGCCTTCGTGCGCGACGTCGAGGGCGGCGTCTACTTCGACCCGGAAAAGCTGCACGTCCTCGACCACAAGGGCGAGTTCTTCTCGGTGCGCGGCCCTTTGAACATTGCCCGCCCGGTACAAGGCTGGCCGGTGATCGTACAGGCCGGGGCCTCGGAGGCCGGACGTCAGCTCGCCGCCGAGACCGCGGAAATGGTATTCACCAGCCAGCCCACGCTCGCCGAGGGACGGCGCTTTTACGCCGACGTGAAGGGCCGGATGCGCAAACTCGGCCGCCCGCCGGAGCAGATGAAGATTCTGCCCGGCGCACTGGTGGTCGTCGGCGAGACGGTGGCCGAGGCACGGCGAAAGCGCGCCCTGCTCGACAGCCTGGTGCACTACGACAGCGGTATCGCCTCGCTCTCGATCGCGCTCGGCCACGATGCCTCGGGCTTCGATCCCGACGGACCGTTGCCGGAGATTCCCGAGACCAACGCCTCCAAAAGCGGCCGCGAGCGGGTGCTGGCCTTGGCCGAACGCGAGGGCCTCACCGTGCGCGAGCTGGCCGGACGTTTCGGCGGCTATGCCGGCCTCTCGATCGTCGGCGCGGCAAAGACGATCGCCGACGAGATGGAGGAATGGCTGATGACGGAAGGCTCGGACGGCTTCAACGTCATGTTCCCCTACCTGCCGGCCGGCCTCGATGACTTCGTCGACCAGGTGGTGCCGGAGCTGCAGCGCCGCGGCCTGTTCCGGCGCGCTTATGAGGGCAGGACGCTGCGCGAGAACCTGGGTCTGCCGCGCCCGAAGAACCGCTTCTTCCCCGCCTGACGAGCCTCTGGAATCGCGCCCCGGCTCAGCCGCGCCGAGCCGCCGGCCCTCGCCTCACGGCCTCCGCGAATCTTCCATGGCGATAATTCAACGTAATTTAACGTCAGGGACGACTTAATCCCCGACAAAATAAAGGATGGCTACTTTCACGAACGTCTCAGCATGCAAACGTTTTTCTCATGTAGCTGAGCACGTCCAAAAGATCACTATCAGACAGATCCGGGTTCCCTCCCATCGGCGGCATCGCGATCGGTGACTTTCCACTCGAATATCCGTCTCTGATCCGCTGCAGCAGAAGCTCGTCGGACTGCTGCAAAGGACTGGGTTTGCGGGCCAAGTTCGGAATACCAGGGATAGCTCCCTGACCATTCTCACCGTGGCAAGCGACGCAAGTCTGATCGAATATTGCTTTTCCTGCGTCCGGATCACCGGGCAAGTTGCACTGGGCGGTCGCCGGACTGGCGGCAAAGACGATCATGACCGTCGCCGCGGCGATTGCGACACGATTGCGGCAGGAACGTCCTATCATCTGGCATTCTCCGCTGTGGCCCGTCACACTCTACGAACGAAATGAAAGAGATTGATCGGCCTAGTTGCTGTTTTTTAGGAACACCTTGATATCACGCGCCACGTTGCCGGGCAGACCGGCCCTGACACGCATGTGCGTGACCGAGACGTCCCAGTCCTCGTCGTTAAGATCCCGCGGGTCGCGAATATTGTGGCAGCGTCCGCAGTTCTCCGACCATGCCTTCGCGCCACGCGCAATCTGCGCCGGATCGGCCCTCTTGGATGCTTCTTGCTGGGCCTGCGCGGGCACCGGCAAAGCTACCGCCAGCAGCATACCGGCCAAAGCTACCAACAGAGAGGCCCTGAACCTTAAGGTTAACATTGCATGTTCTCCTTAGAAGCCGTAGCCGAGCTGGAAGCGAACTTCGGTCGCATCGTCCGACTGGCCATCACTGAAGTCTCGCAGAGACACCGCGACCTTGCCGACCAACGTAGGCGCAAACCAGTAATTCAGACCCAGCGTCCAGCGATGTTCCGGCCGGGCGTGCTCGATAAAGTGCTCGAAGCCATCAACGTCCAAGTCGCTGTAGCGGCCGACCAGTTCCGCGTTCTTCAATACCGGACGGTCGGTCAGGCCGGAAAGCTTGTAGGCGACCTGCGCGTACCAGGCCAACCAGTCTGTCTCCGGTACCGCCTCGGTGCTAGCGGCACCGCTTTCGTGCTGGCTGAAGAAGCTGCCTAGATTTGCCGATACCAACTCGGCGCGGACGTCCCAGGCCCCCCGCGTATATGCAGCGTCGACGCCCCAAAGCGTGAACCGGCCGCTCGACACATCACCAGCGACGCCATCTTCCTTGTCTCCATCGATCTTCGACGTCAGGAACGATGCGCCGATCTCCAAATAGCTCAGGGGCAACACGCCGATCCGGCCACCGACGGCCTTGTTCTGGTTGTCATCGAGACCAAATCCCTCGAGTTCGATGCCCTCGAGCTCACCGTCGTCGAATTCGACCCTTGGGCCGTTGCCGCCGAAAAGAGCGTAGTTCACCGTCACCGGATCGAAGGCGACCCCGCCGCGGGCCATGATGCCGACCTCGCTGCGTGGTGCCACGCCGCCGTGACCGAAGCCTGCCGGCGCGTCCGGCAACCTGTTGATCCATGCCGGATGCAGACGCTCCTGAAACTGTCCGACCGGGCTCAGGAACTTGCCCGCCACGAACGTCAGGTTGTCATGCAGCAAGAGATCGATGCTGGCATACTCGAGCTCTACATCGGTCCCGCCGTCACTGTTGGCTGCCAATTCCAATTCACTTTCAAAAAGTGCGATGTCCTTATATTGGAAGTGGAAAACAGGGTTGAATGTGCCGGCGATAAACGTATCGTCCCGCCCTGCCTCATCGGTGATTTCCACTCCGGTCTGCGCGTAACCCGATAGATGCCATTTCACTGGTCTATCATTGTCAGCTTCCACTTGCCTGGCCGCGTTCGCAGATTTTCTTTCCGCCTGTTGCGCCTTGCGTTCCGCCTCTGCCACTTGTTCCTTCAATTGCTGCATCTGCTGCTCGATCGCCTCGAGGCGCTGGCGCAGCTCGTCAACCGTCTGGGCGTGGCCGGTCACGGAAGCGAGGGCAATGATGCTCGTTAGGAGAGCGGCTGCGAATACTGTCGGGAGTTTTGCCTTCGGGCGGACTCCGAGTCCCTCCTGCCAGCTCAAGGCAAAGCGGCCGACGCATGGTTCTTTTGGTTCGATCTCTGTCGACGTCTCACGATGTGACTTCATGTCGTATCTCCAGGACCCCGATTAGCCGCACCTGACACCAACAACAGGCGACATTTCTAAGAGTCAAAAATATAAAAATTCCATCTTAACAAGATAATTTCATTGAATGGAAAGATGTTCTGGTAATTATCTTAAAATAATCCAACATCCGGTTTCGTGCGTATCCCCCGAGGATAAAACATCCAGAACAAATAATTCTTCTAGAATGAATTTCCGTGGCGATACCACAACCAGGAAAATTTATTCTATTCGTGACGGTTTTGAAAATTTGGGGAAAATCGGACACAGCCCTATCACCACAAACGTCACACAACCCATGCACCGGAATCTAGTCGCTAACAACGCTATCGTATTACGCAGGAAGGTCAGTTAAAATTGAACGAGATCAATCTCGTTCCGATAAAAGGCATCCCATGTGCCGTTTAGCTAAGGTCAGGACGGGCACGGGCTGCCGACGCCGCGTCCGCCGGTGTCGAGCGGGACGATCGGGTCGTTCAAGCCAAACTTGCAGGGGAACCCACTCTGTGGACTGCCCTCTACGGAATGGCGCCGGCCTCGCGGAGCGCCTTGATCGCCGCCGCATCGTAGCCGGCCTCCCGGAGAATGCTCTCGGTATGCTCGCCGAGCGCCGGGGCAAGCGCGGGTTTTCGCTTCGGCGCGTCGGCCACCCAGAGCGGGCTGTTGACTACGAAGTTGGCGCCGGCGCGTTCGTCGTCGATGGGGGTGAGGACATCGGCTGCCAGCATCTGCGGGTCCTCGGGAATATCGCGCAGCGTGCCGACCACGCCATAAGTCAGGCGATGGCGCTCGAAGCTTGCTTTCCAATAGGCCCAGTCCTGTCCCGCGAAGGCCCCGTCCAGCAGGGTGATCAACGCTTTCGAGTTGCGCTGGCGCGTTTGCCGAGTGGCAAAACGCGGATCGCTGCCGATCTCGGGTCTCCCGATGGCCTCGACCAGGCCGTCCCAGTGCCGCTCCTCCGGGATCAGCACCAGATGGAACCAGCGCTTGTCGCGCGTCTCGTAGAGATTATGCAGTGCCGTCGCCGCCTCTTCGCGCGGCGGGCGGCGCTGGAATTCCGCCCCGCTCAGCATCGCCTGGGCCTGAATGCCCTGCCACCAGACCCCGTTGGCCAGCAGCGAGGTATGCACGCAGGTGCCGGCGCCGGTGCGCTCGCGGCGGTAGAGGCCGGCCATGATGGCGGCGAACAGCGAGATCGCGGTCGGATGGTCGCCCATGCCCGGCAGCGATCGCGCCGGTGGCGCCTCGGGATAGGGGCGCACCATGTCCATAAGGCTGGACCTGGCCCAGAGCGCGGTGCTGTCGAAGCCGGCGTGACCGGCTTCCGGTCCGGTCTCGCCATAGGCGGTCAGCGAGGCGTAAATCAGCCGCGGGTTGACGGCGGCGAGATCCTCGTAGCGGGTTCCCAGACGCGCCCGGGCCGGCAGCGGCGTGTTGGTGATGAAGACATCGCTGGCGGCAGCCAGTCGGTACAGCGCCTCTCGGCCGGCGGGATTCTTCAGATCCAGCTCGATGCTGCGCTTGCTGCGGTTGTCCAGGATCCAGGCATAGTTGACCTCGCAGGGCGGATTGCCGGCCGCGCCGCGGGTGTTGCGGTAGGTATCGCCGATGCCCGGCGGCTCGACCTTGATGACGTCGGCGCCGAAGTCGGCCATCACCGTCGCCGCCGCGGGTCCGGCGATGAAGCTCGCGCAATCGATGACCTTGATGCCTTCAAGCAGCTGCGACACCTGACGCCTCCCCGTCGCTGGACCAACATACGCTTCTGCCGATGAGCCCCGAGGCGCCCGACCGGTCCATCTGCGTGCCCTCGATGGCGGCCGACGGGCGAGGTCGGACGATGCATCAGTGACGGATCATGCCTCAGATCTTCACCGACGCGGAATTCAGTTAGCCGCTTGAACTCGGGCTCCTCGCCCCATGCGCGCCCGCACGGATACCGGCGCGGCCCGCCGACTGCCTAGATACCGATATCCTGCAGGTTATAGTCCCGGATCTCGGCTTTTGCCGCCGGTGTCCACCGGTACCGGTCCACGCAATCGGCCAAAGGGGCGTAGCGGTAGGGCGTTTCCTCCGCGAAACGTTGGCGGCGGGCGTCGATGCCATAGATGATGAGGCGCGAGCGTTTGCGGATATAGGCCTCGTCGTAGACCGAGACCGGGTTGTGCACGCCGCCGCTTTCCACGCCCAGCACGGACTTGCGCCTGTGGAAGCCCATGTTCAGGGTCACCCGCACGTTCGGGCCGGTGTTGGCGAAGGAACCGTGGATCACCTGGCGGTTGGCGATCGCCACATCGCCCGGCCCGCAGATCAGCGGCACCGCGTCCGGCAGGCGGTCAGAACCGGCGGCCTCGACCATCGCCTTGATGTCCGCCCTACCATGCCGGTGCGAGCCGGGCACCACCCAGAGCCCGTTTGCCGCGTCGCAGCCATAGAGCTGGGCCATGAAATTGAAGCCGTGGGCGCCCTCCTCCAGCTCCGGATCGTTCCAATGGGTCCAGCCATCCTGGTGCCAGGCGACCGAACCGCCGAGGCGGGGGTGCTTGATCCAGATCGCCTCGTTGAAGGGCGTGAAGTCGGGGCCGTTGATGGCTTCGGCAACCGCCAGCAGCTGCGGATGCCCGTAGAGGCGCAGGCAGGCCTCGGAATGCTGCAGCGAGCCGTGGATCAGCTGCAGCACGTATTCCGGCGCTTCCTTCGGCGCCTGCGGCTCGGCCATCTTGGCGGGGTGCCGGCCGTAGGAGGCATCGGTGCCGCCCAACGGGTCCGAAAGCGGCTTGACCCAGCCGAGTGCGCGCGACTTCTGCCCGACGTTGAATGCGGGCCGGCCGTTCCGGTCGAGCTCGGCGTCCTTGGTGGCCGGGGCCCGTTCCAACAGCTCCGCGAGGTCGCGTTCGATGTCCGCCAGCTCGTCGGTGCCGAGCACGTTTTCAAACACGTAGAAGCCGTGGCGCGAGTAGGCGTCGAGGATGGCGGGATCGAGCCCGCCGCGTGCGCCGAAGCGAATCGGCCCGCGATTGTCCAGTTTCAGCGCGCGGGCGGTACCTTCCTCGCGATAACGCACCATCTCGGCTTCGTCGGCACCGTAATCGACGGCGGAAATGTCCAGGAGGGGCAGATTGACCATGATGCCGTCTTCCCTTCTCGTTCGCTTCGCTCAGGAGCCTACCGGTTGGCGGCGCTGGGCTCGAAGGCGTCGGCCCGCTCGTCCCGGCCGGTCCCGGCCAGTTCGCTGGCCGGATCGCCGGCAACGCGAACGTGCCGCATGACCCGCGGCGCGCTGTAGTCATACGGGCGGGCGCGGTGCAAGACGCAGCGGTTGTCCCAGATCATCACGTCGCCGGGCTGCCAGCGGTGGGTGTAGATGCGCGGCGGCCTGCAGGCGTGGTCGAGCAGCGCGTCAAGCAGCGCCTGAGCCTCGCCATCATCCATCCCGGGAATGCGGAAGGCATGGTGGCCGATGAAGAGGGACTTGCGGCCGGTAACCGGATGCCTCTTCACCAGCGGGCGCAGCGGCGCGCCCTTGGTGTGAAAGCCGTAGCCATCGCCGGTGTGAAACTCGAAGCCGGCTTTGGCCTGGGAGGCGTAAAGCGAGTGGTAAGCGGCAAGATCGGCGATCTTGCCCTTGGTCGCCTCGTCCAGGGTGTCGTAGGCGGCGCGCATATCGGCCAATTCGGTCTCGCCGGCGCGCGCGGGAACGACCTGCGCGGCCAGTATCGAGGCCTTGGCGGCAAGCGGCATGTAGGAGCTGTCGGTATGCCATCCCTCGTTGCCGCGCAACGTCTGATAGCGCTTTTCCTCGGGCATCATGACGGCGCCGTCCGGCCGCACGTTGCTGATCTGCACCGCCTTGAAGCCCTCGCGCAGCAGCTCGATATCGCCGAAGCGCTCGCCAAAGGCGATCTGCTCCCCCTCGGTGAGGTCTTGAGCAGGGAAGACAAGCGCGCCGTATTCGTGAAAGGCACTCTCAACCGTCTCCCAGTCGGCTTCGCTCAGGTCGCCGAGGTCAAGATCCGTAATCCGCGCACCGAGGGTGGCATCGAGGGGGGTGACGGTAGGCATGGTTGGGGCTCCTCGCCAGCGGCAGCTGCCTATGAAACGCTGCGGATACCGAGCGGATCGCGGCTGCAGATCAACCGAGGTCCCGGCCGGACGGCTATCGAAGGCCAGGTTTCCTACGCCCAACGCTCGGCGCCTCGATCGCCTGGCGCAGGATAATCCCGACCACGGCATTACGAAAGTCTCGGGTGCGCGCGCAATTCGCCGACGGCTGGTGATACGGTCAGTCATCATTTGCCCGATGCTGCCTGGCACGGGCATGATCCTTGCCTTTCAGACCATCTCTGCTAGACGGGGAGATTGCCGACACGCTTGGCCAGAATGATGCGCGGCAGACTGCGCGTACAGAGAAAGGCAGGGCATGCGTAGACTCGAGGTCCTAAGCATTCAGCGGATCGACGCCGCGGAACGGGCCATGATCCAGGCCGTCGACCCGGCCATCAACCTGACCGACGCGGGTGGCTGGTTCGACGGCGAAATTCGCGAGACCTGGCCCGCCTTCACCTGCGAACGCTATCTGCCACCCGACTCCAAGGGCACGGGCAGCCGCGAGGAACGCGATCGCCTGCTCGCCGAGGCGGAGGTCATCCTCGGCGGCTGGCCCTTTCCGCTGGACCTGCGCACCAGGGCGAAGAAGCTGAAATGGTTTCATCAGCGCCCGGCCGGGGCCAGCAACCTGCTGCGCGGCGATCTGTGGGGCAGCGACGTCGTGGTGACGACCTCGCGCGGCTCCGGCAACACGCTGGCGATGGCGGAATACGCGCTTGCCGGCATCCTGCATTTCGCCAAGGGTCTGTCCCGGGCGGCGGTTGACCGCGACGCCCGCCGCTTCGCCCACCGCGCCTACCGCCCGCTGCTGCTGCAGGGCAAGACGGCATGCGTGGTCGGCGTCGGCGGCATCGGGCGCGAGGTAGGCCGGCTCTGCGCCGCGCTCGGCATGCGGGTCGTCGGCACCCGTGGGCAGCCGCGCGACGACGCACCGCTGCCCGAAGGATTCGCCTTCGTCGGCGGTCCTGGCGATCTCGACCGGCTGCTGCCGGAAGCCGACTTCGTCGTCATCTGCTGTCAATGGACGCCGCAGACAACCGACCTCTTCGATGCCGACCGCTTCGCCCTGATGAAGCGGGGAAGCGTGCTCGTCAACGTCGCCCGTGGCGAGATCGTCGACGAGGCGGCCCTGGGCGAAGCGCTGCAGGGTGACCATTTGCGCGGAGTCGCGCTGGACGTCTACGTCGGCGAATTCGAGCACCCGCCGGCGGCACGCCTCTGGTCGGATCCCCGCGTGCTGATCACGCCGCACATCTCGGGCGGCAGCGACCAGAACCGCCATCGCGCCATCGACCTGTTTTGCGCCAACCTCGACGCCTACCTCGCCGGCCGGCCACTCGAGAACGTCATCGATTGGGAACGGGGCTATTAGCCGCGCTTTCTCCAACCTGGCGGCATATATGGTTTCGGCGCGAGCGCAGGCCGGCGCGCGGCGGCAGCCAGGGAAGGCACGCCAACGTCGTCAGTACTGTCCCTCGCCGGTGGCCGGTTTGCGGTGGCCGGCGCGGGCGTAATAGCGCTCGGGGATGTCCTCGGCCCGCTTGTAGAAGACCCAGGCGCAGGGCTTGCTGGCGTCGGCGTCGTACTCGGTGACCCACAGCGGATGGCCGCCCCATTCCATCGGCAGCTTCTCGTTCAGGGCACAGTGCACGCAATAGTACGGCACGCCCTTCTGGCCAAAACTCCACTCGTGCGCCTGCCTGGTGACGCCGAAGTCGTAGGGCGGGCCGAGGCGCGACGGGGTGCCGTCGACCGGGTCGCCCCGGCGCATGCGGCCGCCGCTGCCGCAGGGGTCCATGACGATCGAGTACTTCTCCTCGTCTTCAACCACCGTCAGCTCGCCGTCCTGGCGCGGCCCGCAGCGGTGCGCCCGCATCACTTCGGCCGTCAGCTCGACGCGCTCTTTGACGCTCAGCCCCAAGAAGCCGCGCCAGGTGCGCCGCATCATCCAGCCGCCCTGGCTGGCGCGCAGCGCCTGGTAGACCTCGTCCTCGCCGTGCCGATCGGCAATGAAGCTCAAAAGGTTCCAGATCCAGTCGCAGAAGAGATCGTGCAGCGTCTTGCCTTCCGGGATCATGTAGTGCGCCAGGGCCTTGGCCTCCTGGTCCTGGCCGGCCTCGACCGCCTGCTCGACCAGGACTTGCGTCGGCCGGCCCAGGTCGGCCGCATCGTCCTGGCGTACCGCCCGGCCGAGCTTGGGGAAATCGCTGAGACGGATCATTTCCCGGACCTCCTCAGTAGCCGCGCTTCATGCCGAGCTCGTGCACGGCGATGAAGTTCAGGATCATCTCCTCCGAGACCGGCGCGAAGCGAAACAGCCGGCAGTCGCGCCACAGCCGTTCGACATGGCTATCCTTGGCGAAGCCCATGCCGCCCATGGTCTGCATCGCGCGCTCGGTCGCCCGCGCCGTCACCTGGGCCGCCACCAGCTTCGCCATGTTGGCTTCGCTGCCGTACGGCTCGCCGGCATCGAAGAGGGCTGCCGCCTTGTAGTTCATGACCCGGGCGCACTCGGCTTCAGCGTGGTTTTGCGCCAGCGGAAACTGCAGGCCCTGATAGGCCGAAATCGGGGTAGCACCAAAGACTTTGCGTTCGTTGGCGTAGTCGACCGCTAGCCTGTTGGCGAGTTCCACGGTGCCGATCAGCCCGGCGGTAGTGACGATGCGCTCGGTGTTGAGCACGTCCAGGAGCTCGCCCCAGCCGCCGTGCAGGGTGCCGACCAGCTCATCCGGCTCGATGCGGACGTCGTCAAAGAAGATCGACGAGGCGGCCAGCGTGTTGGTGCCCAGCTTGTCGATCGCATGGTGCTCCAACCCCTCGCGCTCGACGTCGATCAGGAACATGGTGATGCCGTCGGTGCGCCGCGCCGATTGCTCGACCGTCTTGGTCCGCGCCACCACCAGCATCTTGGCCGCGTCCGGCACCGCGGTGATCCAGATCTTTCGACCGTTCAGGCGCCAGCCGTCGCCGTCGGCCGCAGCGAAGCTCCGCATCTCCAGGGTGTTGGAGCCGGCATCGGGCTCGGTCAGCGCCATGCAGCAGTTGATCTCGCCCGAGATGATCTTCGGCAGCAACTCCGCCTTCATCGCCTCGCCGCCGAAGCGCGAGATCGAGACGCCGCCGAAGATCGGGTTGATCATGAACAGCTGCCCGACCGTCGAGCCGCCCCCGGTCGCCGCCAAGGTCTCGACGATCAGCGCCATCTCGGTCATGCCCAGACCGGCGCCGCCGTACTCCTCCGGCAGCGCCACGCCGCAAAGGCCGGCCTTGCAGACCTGCTGCCAGAAGGCCGTCGGAAAGGCTTTCTCCGCGTCGATCTCGCGCCAGTAATCGAGGCCGAAGCTCTCGCCGACCCGCCGCGCGGTATCGATCATCAGGCGCTGCTCGTCCGTGAGGCGAAAATCCATGGCTCGCTCCCTAAGTCCTGCCGCGCCGGCCCGGTGGCGCCAGAAGCAGTCCGGCCGGCTTCTCGATGTAGGCTTTGATTCGATTTAGGAGCCTCAGCCCCGAAACGCCGTCGAAGACCCGATGATCACAGCTCAACACCAATCCGATCTCGCGGCGCAGCTCGGGCTGACCGCGGGCATCGGGGCGGAAGACCCCCCGGGTTGCACCGACCGCCAGTATCGACGACTGCCCGGGGGTGATGATCGAGGTCATGTAGGTGACATCATACATGCCGGCGTTGGAGACGGTCAGGGCGCCGCCACCGACGTCATCGGCCGTCAACCCGCCCTCGCGGGTGCGTTTGATCAGCGGCTGCGCCTTGGCCTGGACAGCGAAGACGTCGTCGTCGGCAAGATCGCGCAGAACCGGCACCATCAGGCCCGACTCGCTCGCCACGGCAAGCGCGATGTCGACCGAGGCCCAGTCGACCAGCCGCTCTTCGCGCCAGACGCGGTTGGCTTCCGGCAGCTCGCTCAGCGCCCGCGCCGCCGCCGTGACGATGAAATCAGTCAAGCTCAGTCGCGGTCTGTCGCCACGCTCGTTGAGCTGGAGGCGCAGATCGAGCAGCCGCTCGGCCCTGGCCTCGTTCGCCAGGTAGAAGTGCGGCACCCCCGGCTTCACCGCGCTCAGGCGCCGGGCCACGGCGCGGCGGCGGCCGTCTGCCGGCCGAGCAGTTGTCACTGCCGCCCTCACGGAGGCGGCCGCGGCCTCGACATCGGCGGCCTTGATCCGCCGTCGCGGGCCGCTGGGAACCAGGCCCGCAAGGTCGATGCCATGCTCGCGCGCCAGCCGCCGCGCAAGGGGGGTCGCCCGCACGCGCCCAGCGCCGCCAGCGGCCTCGACGGGCGCGGCTGCGGTCTCGCCCGCAACCGGCGCGGTGCCTCGCTTGAGCGACCATTTGGCGATGGTCGCGCCGACCGGAACCGTCTCGCCCTCCGGCACCAGGATCTCGTCCAGCCGGCCGGCGGAAGGCGCCTCAATCTCGTTGGCGATCTTCTCGGTCTCGATGACCACGACCACATCGCCGGACCGGAAGCTTTCCCCCGCCTTGAGGCGCCACTCCGCCACCATGCCCTCGGTCATGGTCAGCCCGAGCTTCGGCATCAGAAAGGGAACCGACGCGGCCATGCCTTCAGCGTCCTTCGAAAACCGCCTTGCGCTTCTCGAGGAACGCACCGCAACCCTCGTGGGCGTCGGCGCTGTCGAAGACCAGGCTGACCATGGACTGCTCATGCGCGATCGCGGCGCTGAGCGGCATGTCGGCGCCGTGACCAAGCGTGCGTTTCAGCAGCTTCAGGGTGAGCGGCGACATCTGCGCGATCCTGTCCGCCAGCGCCCGGGCTTCGCTCATCAGGGCATCTTTCGGCACCACCTTGTTGGCGAGCCCGATGGCCACCGCTTCCTGGGCGCCGATGTGTTCGCCCGTGAACATGATCTCCTTGGCCCGGCAGAGCGGCACCTGGCGCAACAGCCGCTGCGTGCCGCCGGCGCCCGGAAAGATGCCAAGCGTGATCTCCGGCAAGCCCAGCCGGGCCGTATCGGCCAGGACGCGAAGGTCGAGACAGAGCAGCAGCTCGGTGCCACCGCCCAGCGCAAAGCCGTTGATGGCGCCGATGGTCGGCGTGTCGGAGGTTTCGATGCGGCGGAAGACGCGGTGGATGGTCTCGGCAAATTCGTTGTAATGCGCCAGGCCCTGGCGCGAGTTGAGATCGGCGATGTCGCCGCCGGCGACAAAGGCCCGCTCGCCGGCGCCGGTGATGATGATGACGCGCACGTCCTCGCGCCCGTCCAGCGCCACGAAGGCGGCCTCCAGCTCGAGCAAGGTGGGCGTGTCCAACGCGTTCAGCGTCTTCGGCCGGTTGATCGTCAGGGTGGCGATCGCGCCGCCTACCTCGGTCAGAATTGACTGTTCGCTCATCTCGTGTCTGCTCCTCACTCCATGCTTCGGCGCACGGCCCTGACGATGTCGTCCGGGCCCGGCAGGTAGGCGGCTTCCAGGGGCTTGGCGAAGGGCACCGGCGCGAACGGCGCACCGACGCGGGCGATCGGTCCGTCAAGCTCGTAAAAGCCGATGTCGGTCATCCGCGCGGCGATCTCGGCACCGATACCGAAGGCCTCCACCGCCTCGTGCGCGACCACCAGGTGATGCGTGCGGGCGAGCGAGGAAAGCACCGCCTGCTGGTCCCAGGGCTGCAGGGTGCGCAGATCGATCACTTCGGCCTCGATGCCCTCGGTCCGCAGGGTCTCGGCGGCCGCCAACGCCGCCGCTACCGTCGCGCCGTAACTGACGATGGTGACGTCCCCGCCGGCGCGCACGGTGCGCGCGATGCCGAGCGGCTCGAGGCCGGCATCGTCGGCGACCTCGCCCTTCAAGGCGTAGAGCGCCTTGTTTTCGATGAACAGCACCGGGTCGGGGTCCTCGATGGCGGCGCGCAGCAGGCCGTAAGCGTCGGCCGGCATCGACGGGCAGACCACCTTCAGTCCCGGGACGTGGGCGAACCAGGCTTCCAGGCACTGCGAGTGCTGCGGCCCGGCGCCGAGGCCGCCGCCGTGCGGCGTGCGCAGCACCAGCGGCACCGAGACCTGGCCGCCGAACATGAAGTGCGCCTTGGCCGCCTGGTTGACCAGCGCGTCCATGGCCAGCGTGGTGAAGTCCATGAACATGATCTCGACCACCGGCCGCAGTCCGCTCAAGGCGGCGCCGACAGCAGCCCCGGCGATCACCCCCTCAGAGATCGGCGTGTCACGAACGCGCAGCTCGCCGAACTGCTTTCTCAGGCCCCGGGTGACGCCAAAGGGACCGCCCGGCTCGGCGACGTCCTCGCCGAACAGGATTACGGTTTCGTCCGCTGCCATGGCGTCGGCGAGCGCCTTGTTGATCGCCTGACCGAAGCGCAACTCGCTCATAGTGCCGCCCTGTAGACGAGCGCGGCGATGTCGTCGATCTCGGCCGCCGGTGTCGCCCGGGCCTGCGTCACCGCCGCCTCGATCTCGGCCTCGACTTCGGCGGCGAGCGCCTGCAGCTCGTTCTCGCCGGCGCCGAGGCCCCTCAGCTTATCGGCCGCATGGACCAGGGGGTCGTGGCGCTCCAGCTCGGCCAGCTGCGCCGGATCGCGATACTTCTGCGGATCGCCCTCGAAGTGGCCGCCGAAGCGGTGCACCGTGCACTCCAGGATCCGTGGCCCGCCGGACTTCAGAATCTCGCGGCGCAGCTTCTTGGCCGCCTCGCTCACCGCCTCGACGTCGCGGCCGTCGACGGTCTCCGCCGGCACGCCGAAGGCGGCAGCGATATTCGCCAGCTTGGCGACGAACTGGCGCTCGGTCGGCGTGAACTCTCCCCAGCCGTTGTTCTCGCAGACGAACAGCAGCGGCAGGCGCCACAGCGACGACAGGTTCAGGCTCTCGTGCAGCGCGCCCTCGGCCATGGCACCGTCGCCGAAGAAGGCGACCGCGATGGCCTGGCCGCGCCGGACCTGATGCGCGAGGGCGCTGCCGACGGCGAGCGAGAGGCCGGCGCCGACGATGCCGTTGGCGCCCAGCATGCCGAGCGAGGTATCGGCAACGTGCATCGAGCCGCCGCGACCGCCGCAGATGCCGCCGGCGCGGCCCATCAGCTCCAGGAAGAAGCCGTCGAGCGCCATGCCGCGGGCCAACGCATGGCCGTGGCCGCGATGCGTCGAGGCCAAGGTGTCGTCCGGCCCGAGCGCCGCGGCGACGCCGGCCGCCACCGCCTCCTGGCCGAGCGAGAGGTGGATGAAGCCCGGCACTTCGCCGTCGGCGAACAAGACTCGCAGACGCTCCTCGGCGCGGCGCACCAGCAGCATCGTCCGATAGAGGGAAAGCAGCTCGGTCAGCTTCTTGGTTCGCTTGGCTCGCGCCATTTGCCGTCCCCGTGGGCCGCGGCCCACCCTCGTGGCTAGTGGAAGCTGCCGCCGATCAGGTCGCGGGCGATGACCAGACGCTGCACCTCGCTCGGCCCCTCGCCGATGCGCCGGATGCGCATTTCGCGATACCAGCGCTCCAGCGGCAGATCCTTGGTCACGCCATAGCCGCCGTGGATCTGCATCGCCCGGTCGACCACCCGGCTGGCCGCCTCGCTGGCCAGCAACTTGGCCATGGCGACGTCGAGGCGGTAGGACTCGCCACGGTGCGCCTTGTCGGCGGCGGCCAGCACCAGCCAGCGCGAGGTGCGGATGTCGATCTCGTTGTCGATGATCATGTTCTGGATCGACTGACGCGTCGCCAGCGGGGCGCCGAAAGTCTCGCGGATCTTCGAATATTCGATCGACATCTCCTGCGACTTGATCGCCGGACCCAGGCAGTAGGCGGCGTAGGGGATGCGTTGGCGCATCAGCCGGTCGTTGGCGATGGCGAAGCCGCCGTTGACCTCGCCCAGGACGTTGGCCTCGGGCACCCGCAGGTCCTCGAACTGCAGCTCGGTGCCGTAATCCGACGAGCGGAGCGTGTGCACGACGCGGCGGACGTGGAAGCCGGGCATGTCGCGCTCGACGATGAAGCAGGTGACGCCGCCGCGCCCCTTCGAGGGATCGGTGCGGGCGAAGACCAGCCCGTAGTCGGCCCGGTCGGCGCCGGAGATGAAGATCTTCGAGCCGTTGATCACCCACTCGTTG